>Ga0209581_1000215_pt1 | contig 175032 bp, 128 predicted proteins | sample Coa_R2_FD_187160 | JGI IMG/M metagenome (GOLD analysis project Ga0209581, IMG submission 187160) | Surface soil microbial communities from Centralia Pennsylvania, which are recovering from an underground coalmine fire - Coalmine... | ecosystem: Environmental > Terrestrial > Soil > Unclassified...
CCCACCGTTCACAACGGCTCCGAGGAGGCCCAACGCTCTTTCGACGCCACCTGCCGCAAACTCCACCGCTTTCTAACGCAAGCCCCCCGCTGACCCGCCAGTTACCCACAAATTCTCCGGACGAGGCATTTTAGTTACCCACGATCGTGGAATTTGACAGGGCGGACTGTTCTCACTATAGATCAAGTGCGACTGCACAGCATAAGCTCTTTCTTGACACTCGTCTTGCTGCCGGCTGCGGCGCTCGGTCAGGCAAGTCTGCCAGATTGGAATCTGGTCTTTACCCAGCCAGCCGTGGGGCGAGCCAGCATGAACATGGCTTTTGACTCCGGGCGGCAGATCACCGTGATGTTCGGCGGGAGAGATCCGTTCCTTACGACTGTCTACTCCGACACGTACGAGTACGCCCTGACGGCGTGGAATAAAGTACTCACTCCTCACTCGCCGCCGGCGCGGTTCTGGGCCGGTATGGCCTACGATGCCCATCGACAGCGTATGGTGCTTTTCGGCGGTCTGAACAGTTCAGGGAGTAACCAGACAGCCTTCGGCGATACCTGGGAATATAACGGCAGCGACTGGACGAACATCTCGACGGCCCACAGCCCAGCGGCGCAGAGCGGATTGTCGATGACGTTCGACTCGTGCCGGCGGAAGACGGTCCTTTTCGGTGTCCGAGGGGACACCTGGGAGTACGACGGCGCCGACTGGACAAAGGTAATCACGAGCAGCGCGCCGCCGGCTCGCAACCTCGCGGCGATGGTCTTTGACCCAGGAAGGTGCCGGTCGATATTGTTTGGTGGCCTACCGCCCATGGGCCCGGGCCTGGCGGACACGTGGGAATACGACGGAGGTAATTGGACGCAGATCAACACCGCGATATCGCCGCCGGGCCGATGGGGACACGTGATGGCGTTCGATACCAATCGTGCACGGACCGTCCTGTTCGGTGGATACGGCCCAAGCTATCCCACCGGCGGAGAGACAAATGACACCTGGGAGTATGATGGAGCCACGTGGGTCCAAGAATTCCCCGCGCAGTCGCCTTTGCCATCGGAGCAGCGTGGCATGGCTTACGACTCAACCCGTGCCCGAGCGGTCACATTCGGCGGGTTTGGGGAACCAAACGACGCCTGGGAGTACATTGGCCTCAACCCGAACTGCATTTATTCGCTTGGTTCGGCTGGCCAATCCTTCTCAGCTTCCGGCGGATTGGGTTCCTTTACCGTGAGCACCGGCCCCACCTGCGGGTGGAGCCCTATCTCAAGCGCGAGTTGGATTATGATACTGCCGAGCCGCGTGGTGGGCGCGGGCACTGTAAGCTATGCCGTGGCGGCCAACCAGGGCGGGCCGCGAAACGGAAGTATCTCTGTGGGCGGGCAGACATACAACATCAGTCAACAGGCCCTTAGCTGCACCTACTCGATTGCCCCGCCGGCTGCCGCATTCACTGCCACGGGCGGGACGGCTAGGGTGGCAGTCAGCGCGCCAGCCGGGTGCGCATGGACCGCGACCAGCAATGCAGGATGGATGACGGTGACTTCGGGCGCTTCCGGCACGGGGACCGGCGCGGTCGTGATCCAAGCCAGCGCCAACACTGGTGCTCAGCGCTCGGGAACGGTAACAGTAGCGGGCCAGAGCTTCTCCGCGACACAAGCGGCGCCGGGAGCAAGCGCCTGCGGCGCTCTAGACGTAACATCGCAGGTGTCTGTTCCTCCGGGCGGGTTCACTCCCATATTCCCAGCCGGTTCAAACCTGTGGCATCAGGAGATCACGATTACCAACCGCGGCCCAGCTATCAGTGGGCCGATAAACTACGTGCTCATCGGCTTGCCAACACCGTCTGGAGTGGGTTTGACCGGGGGATTTGGGGAAACAACGTGTTTCGGCGCCGCCGCATACATCGTGCCGGTTTCTTCCGGAGGATTAGCATCGGCGGCCCATGTAACTTTTGGTTTGGATTTTGTGGACCAATTTGGACTCCCCAGCTATACGCCCAAGGTGCTCAGTGGACAACCCTCAAGGTAAGGGAGAATAGCAACGGTGCGATCACTGAAAATATCTAAGCTAGGCGCTTGGGTCTATATCCTTTCAGCACTGTGCCGTGCCGCAAGTGGCGGTGTGATCTACAATGTTACCTTCGACACTACCCCACTTGTTGACCACCCGGCCGGTCCCTTCTACCTCGATCTGGCGTTCACTGATGGAAGTGGAGTCAACGACGCGAATAACACCGTGACGCTAAGCACGTTTAACTTCGGCGGCGGAAGCGCTCTCGGGGGCCCTTTTGTGTTTGGCGGCGCCAGCGGGGCCATCGAGACAGGGGTCACAATAACAGATAATACCTTTCTCAGTTTGTTCGAGGAGCCATTTGTTGCGGGATTCCAATTAAGCTTTACGTTAGACCTGACGTCGAATGATGATGCGAGTGGGATTCCAGACCGGTTTACATTTTTTGTTTTGGATAGCTCGGGTGTCCCCTTGCCAACTCTGGCGCCGTCTGGTGACTATTTTTTTGGGGCAGATCTACATTCAACCGGTCCGATCTTCGATGCATATGGAGGCGACTCGTCTCGTGCTCCATCCGTCGGAAGCCCAGTGTCGATTTCCGCTCCAACCATAACGTTAGTGAATTCCGTGCCGGAGCCCTCGACGCTCTGGCTTCTTGCTGGTGGTTTGGCAACACTGGTTGTGCTGAAATATCGGTTCGCATCACTCGTGTCCAGATTATCGTGGCAGCGTGAGAGATGAAGTTCTGGTAGTCTGGGTTCAGTTCGGCAACGCCTTCAACAACGTCGCGTACCGGCTCTGAAGCGGTGGTGCGAAAGCATCAGGCGGCCCGGCGAGGGCGTCTCCGTATCATCTGTTTTCGAGGCAACTCCTCTACTGGTATCTGGCGAACGTAGCCATGATCCTCCCTGTGGCAAGCGGGCTCAACCACGTGTCCTTCGACGCGTCCAGCAATTGGTCACATACTTTCACGAAGGCATTGACAACACTGTGACCAAGCTGCGTGCCAGTGACGGCACGCTTCTGGGGACATTCCAGGTGGGAAGCAACCCTGAAGGCGCGTGCTTTGATGGGGCCAACATTTGGGTCGCGAATTATCACAGCAACACAGTTTCGAAGCTGTAGAGGCCCGAACGATCGATGTCGCTCTCGGGCTGGCCCGGCAGGCTATGAGCATAATGCCGGCAGACATCCTTCCGGCTTACCGCTTATTCGCCGGCAGGGTCTTCTTTCTCAGGCGGATGGAGTGGGGGGTGACTTCCACGAATTCGTCTTCGCGGACGAAGTCGATGGCCTGCTCCAGGTTCAGGATGCGGGGGGGCACCAGGCGGATGGCTTCGTCGGCGGTGGAGGAGCGCATGTTGGTGAGCTTCTTTTCCTTGACGATGTTCACGTCCAGGTCGTTGGGACGGGAGTTTTCGCCCACGATCATGCCTTCGTAGACTTCCGTGCCGGGGGTGATGAAGATTTCGCCGCGCTCCTGGAGGTTGTAGATGGCATAGCCGGTGGCTCTGCCGGGGCGGTCGGCGACCAGCGATCCGGTGGGGCGCATGGGGATGTCGCCCTGCCATTCGATGTAGCCGTGAAATAGCGAGTTCATGATGGCGGTGCCGCGGGTGTCGGTGAGGATCTCGCTGCGCAGGCCGATCAGGCCGCGGGAGGGCACGTGGAACTCCAGGCGGACGCGGCCGGAGCCGTGGTTCACCATCTTCGTCATCTTGCCCTTGCGGGCGCCCAGTTTCTCCATCACCACGCCCAGGAAGGACTCGGGGCAATCGATCACCAGCAGTTCCACCGGCTCATGCACCTGGCCGTTGACGGCGCGGGTGAGGATTTCCGGCTTGCCGGCCATGAGCTCATAGCCTTCGCGGCGCATCATTTCGATCAGGATGGCGAGCTGGAGCTCGCCGCGGCCCATCACCTTGAAGGTGTCGTGCCCGGACTCCTCGACGCGGATGGAGACGTTGGTGAGCAGCTCTTTCTCGAGGCGCTCGCGGAGGTTGCGCGAGGTCACCCATTCGCCTTCGCGGCCCACGAAGGGCGAGGTGTTGATGGTGAAGGTCATGGCGATGGTGGGCTCATCGATCCGCACCTTGGGGAGGGGTTGGGGGGTTTCCGGATGGCTGACGGTTTCCCCGATGGTGATGCCTTCTACGCCGGCGATGGCCAGCACGTCGCCGGGGCGCCCCACGGTTTCATCCACGCGCTTGAGACCTTCGAAGGAATAGAGCTTGGTGATGCGGGTCTTCTGGAGGGAGCCGTCCAGCTTGCAGATGCCGACCTCGTCGCCCAGGCGCAGGGTGCCCGAAAAGACGCGGCCGATGGCCAGGCGGCCGAGGTAGTCGCTGTAGTCCAGGTTGGCCACGAGCATCTGAAGGACACCGTCCGGATCGCCGGCGGGCGGGGGAATGTGGCGGACGATGGCTTCAAACAGCGGGCGCAGATCGCCGGAAGGATCCTCCAGGGCGGTCTTGGCGACGCCGGTTTTGGCGATGGTGTAGAGCACGGGGAAGTCGAGCTGGTCTTCGGAGGCGTCCAGATCGATGAAGAGATCGTAGATCTCGTTGAGCACTTCCTGGACGCGGGCGTCGGAGCGGTCGATCTTGTTGATGACCACGATGGGGGGCAGCTTGGCCTCGAGGGCTTTGGAGAGCACGTAGCGGGTCTGGGGGAGAGGACCTTCGCTGGCGTCCACCAGGAGCATGACGCCGTCCACGATCTTAAGCGCGCGCTCCACCTCGCCGCCGAAATCGCTGTGGCCGGGGGTGTCCACGATGTTGATCTTGACGCCGTGATAGCGCACGCCGGTGATCTTGGCGAGGATGGTGATGCCGCGCTCGCGTTCCAGCTCGTTGGAGTCCATGACGCGCTCGACGTGCGGCTCGTTGGCGCGGAAGATGCCGCTCTGCTGCAGCATGGCATCCACCAGGGTGGTTTTGCCGTGATCGACGTGGGCGATGATGGCGATGTTGCGGATCTCTTGATTGCTATTCTTCATGAATCACTTCGCTCGGGTTCAGGCGGGCGGCCACGCGCGCCGGGTAGAGGCCGGCGAGCACCGTGGCGCCCCACACCAGCAGGAGGGCGGCGCTCAGCAGTCCAACGGGGGGATGAAACTGAATGGTCCAGCCAAAGCTCTGCTTGTTGACAACAAATATTAATAGTAGCGAAAGCACGGCGCCGAGCGCCAATCCGAGGGTGTTGCCCAGCAGGCCGACGAAACCGGCTTCGAGCAGCACCATGCGGCGGACCTGCGGGGCGGAAGCGCCCAGGTAGCGCAGCAGGGCCAGCTCGCGGCGGCGGTCGAGCACCAGGGCCAGGAGGGAATTGGCCGCGCCGAGCATGGCCACGATGATGGCCACGCCTTCCAGGGCCCAGGTGATGGCGAAGGTGCGGTCGAAAATGGCCATGGCGTTTTGGCGCAGGGCCTGGTTGGGGGCCACGACCACGCGATAGCCGGCCACGCGACGCTCGATCTCGCGACGGACGGAGCGGCGGTCCGCGCCGGGGCGCAGGTAGACGGCCAGGTTGGTGGGGGGCTGGCGCGGCAGGTACTTGAGGAGCGTGGAGCGGTCGAGCACGATATAGCCCTGGCTGCTCGAATATTCGTAATAGACGCCGGCCACGGTGACGGGTACGACGCGGCCGCCCAGCGGAAGCGCGAGGCGGTCGCCGGGGCGCACGCCGTGGCGGTTGGCGAAAGGCTCGCTGACGATGCAGCGGTCCTGGCCGGGCAGGGAGCGAAGAATGGCGTCGCGGTCTTCGCCGGGGAGGAAGCGCAGGCGGCCGTAGCGGCGCACGATCTCCAGGATGCCGCCGCCCAGAGCGACGCGGTCGCCCTGGTAGAGGAACTCGAGGCCGTGGAAGACGTCCACCGCCTCGACGCCGGGCACGGCGGCGACTACGGGCTGGAGTTCGGCGGAGAGAGCGGGAAACTGGCCGGCGGTAGTGCGGCCAGCCGGGCGCAGATAGAGGTCCGCGCGGAGTTGGGTATCCAGCCAGACCAGCACGGTTTCGCGGAAGCTGCCCACCATGATGCCGACGCTGGCCATCATGGCAACCGCGGTGGCCAGCGCGGCGGCCACCACCGAGGTGCGCGAAAGCGAGGCGGCCAGACTGCGGCCCGCGAGCAGCCCCTCCGGACCGAACAGGCGGCGCGCGGCCGCGCGGGTCAGGCGGTTGACGAGCAGCACCAGGGCGGGCGCGGCCAGAGCCGCGGCGCCGATGGCCAGCAGGGCGGCGGTGTAGCCTCCCAGCGGGTTGCCGGCCACGGGGCGGGCGCGCGAGGCGGCCAGAGCCAGAGCGGCCAGCAGGGCGGCCCAGAGCAGGCCGCGGCGCCAGTGGAGGCGCGCGTGATGCTCGTGCGCGCCGCGGCTCATGGCCTCGGTGGGCGGCACGCGCATGGCCTCGAGCGCCGGGGCGAAAGCGGAGAGGAAGGCCACCAGCGCACCTGCGACGACGCCGGCCAGGATTTCGGCGGGGCCAAGCGAGATAGGCGCGGGACGGCTGCTGGCGTACAGGGAATTGACGGTGGAGGCGATCAGGCCGACGATGCTGGAGGCCAGGAAACGGCCGAGCGCCACCCCGGCGAGCGAACCCAGCAGGCCGAACATGAGGGCTTCGCCCAGGAACAGCCAGAACACACCGGCGCGCGTGGCGCCGAGGGCGCGCAGGATGCCGATTTCGGCGCGGCGGCGAACCACGCTGACGGCGATGGTGTTGTAGATCAGAAAGGCTCCGACCACCAGGGAGATGTAGCTGAGCACCCGCAGGTTCCAGCGAAAGGCGCGCAACATGCGCTGGTTTTCCTGGCTGCGGGCGCCGGGCCTTTCGATCAGGTAGCCGGGGGGAAGCAGGCCGCGGATCGCTTGTTCGACGCGGGCGAAATCCTCGCGCGGCGAGACGTAGACATCGATGCGGTCGAGTTTGCCATAGGCGTTGAGGGCCTTTTGGGCGGCGGCGACGTCGAGCACCAGGTACTCCGCCTCGGCTTCGGCCGGGAGGACGGCGGCCACCTGAAAGGTTTGCGGGCGGTCGTTGAGGAGCAGCGTCAGGCTCGCGGAAGGGTGGAGCGAGAGACGGGCGGCCAGCGGTTGCGAGACGAACAGGGCGCGATCGGGATCGATTCCGGCGGGCAGAGCGGCGGGCGGGCGCGCGCCAGCCAGCGTGTCCACGCCGTAGAGCGGGAAGGCGCCGGCGCCGGGGATTTCGGCTTGGGTCTCCAGGACCGGGGCGAAGCGGGCGTTGAAGGGCAGCGCGGCGAGGCGGGCGATCCAGGTTTCGTCCATGCCGCCGTTGGCGGTGATTTCGAGGTCCGTGGAGCCCACCAGGGTGCGCAGGGAGGAACGGAACGAGCCCGTGGCGGCCTCGCCGGCGAGATCGATGGCCACCACCACGGCTACGCCCAAAGCGACGGAGAGCAAGGTGAGGCCGCTGCGCAGGCGGTCGCGGCGGAGGGGGCGCAGGATCAGGGAGCCGAGCAGGCGGGCGGAGGTCAAGAGCGTTCGAGGGATTCGATGCGGCCGTCGCGCAGGCGGACGCGCAGAGCGGCGATGGCCGCGGCTTCGGCGCTATGGGTGGCCATCAGGACGGCGGCGCCGAAGCGCGCGGCGGCCTGGCGGATGAGGGCCAGCACCTGGTCGCCGCTGGCGGTGTCCAGGTTGCCGGTGGGCTCGTCGGCAATCAGGATATCCGGGGAATGCACCAGGGCACGAGCGATGGCCACGCGCTGCATCTGGCCGCCGGAGAGCTGATAGGGCAGGACGGCGGCTTTCTCTTCCAGGCCGACCCAGCGCAGGCGGTCAAGGGCGGCCTCGCGGGCGCCGCGGGCTGCGGCGAGCAGCAGCGGGAGTTCCACGTTTTCGAGCACGGTGAGGGTGGGCAGGAGCTGAAAGAACTGGAAGACAAAGCCGATGCGCCGGCGGCGGAGGAGAGTGAGATCCGCGTCATTGAGCGAAGAGGTGGCGCGCCCGTCGATGAGCACTTCGCCGGAGCTGGGGAAGTCCATGGCGCCGGCCAGGTTGAGGAGCGTGGTCTTGCCGCAGCCGCTGCGTCCCAGCAGCGCGGTGACAGCGCCGGCCGGAACTTCGAGGGAGATCTCATGCAGCACCTGGAGCGGCTGACCGTTGCCGGGATAGGTTTTGGAAACGCGGCGGAGTTCCAGGCGGGGCGACGTCGTCAAGCTGTAACCATTATACCGGGGGGCGCAGCGGGCCTCTCCCGAGGAAAACAATTTACTTCTGAAATGTTTTGGTGTATTCTGTGGGTGCTCTGGTATCTCAAGACTGCGCGGGGCGACATGAATCTGACCGCACAATGCATACTGACTCGCGATGAAATGGAGAGCCGGCGCCTGGAGGCGGCACGCGACCTGCTGGCGGGCATTTCCCAATCGGCGGTTGCACGGAAGTTCGGCGTGAGCCGCACGACGGTATCTCGCTGGAACAAGGCGCTGGCGGGGCGGGGTGTGGAATCGCTGCGCAAGCGGAGGGCGCCGGGGCGTCCCTGCCGGCTTTCGGCGGCGCAACTGGAGCAGGTGCGCGAACTGTTCGCGGCCGGGCCGCGGAGACTCGGCTTGGGGGCCGACCGCTGGACAACGCTGCGGCTGGCCACCGCCATCGAGATGCAGCTCGGCGTGCGGTATGATCCGGACCACGTGGGGCGGATCATGCACCGGCTGGGGCTGAGCAGCAAGACCGAGCCGGAGGCGGCGTTCACGGTGGCAGCCGGAGGGAACCTCGCTTATCCCGCTTCCCTGTATTCGCCGAACACCGACCTGAGCGTGTCCGAGATCTCGCCCACGGTGGCATAAGCCGCCGCGGCATCGAGGATCAACGGCATCAGGTTGTCCGAGCTGCGGGCTGCCCGCTCGAGACGCGTGAGGCTTTGGGTGACGGCTCCCGGGTTGCGCGTGGCGCGCACCTGGCGCAACCGTTCGACTTGGCGCTTTTCGAACTCCGGGTCCAGGCGGAAGGGCGGCACGGAAGAGTCCTCGCGCATCTGGAAGCGGTTCACTCCCACGACGATGCGTTTGCCGCTCTCGACGTCCTTCTGCCAGGCGTAGGCGGCGTTCTGAATTTCGGACTGGATGAAGCCGGTTTCGATGGCCCGCAGCGTGCCGCCCATGGCGTCGATGCGGGCCAGATAGTCGCGGGCGCCCTGTTCGATTTCGGCGGTGAGCTTCTCGACATATTCGCTGCCGCCCACGGGGTCGGCCGTATTGACGACGCCGCTCTCGCAAGCGATGATCTGCTGGGTGCGCAGAGCCAGACGCGCGGATTCCTCGGTGGGCAGGCCGAGGGCCTCATCGCGCGCATTGGTATGCAGCGACTGTGCGCCGCCGAGGACCGCGGCCAGGGCCTGCAACGCGGTGCGCACCAGGTTGACATCGGGCTGTCGGGCGGTGAGGGTGGAGCCGGCGGTCTGGACGTGAAAGCGCAGCATGCAGGAACGAGGGTTGCGGGCGCCGAAGCGGTCGCGCATCAGGGTGGCATACAGACGCCGGGCGGCGCGGAACTTGGCGATTTCCTCCAGGAAGTGGTTGTGCGCGTTGAAAAAGAAGGAGAGGCGCGGGGCGAAGGCATCGATCTCCAGCCCGGCGGCCAGCGCGGCCTCGATGTAGGCGATGGCGTTGGCAAAGGTGAAGGCCACTTCCTGCACGGCGGTGGAGCCGGCCTCGCGGATGTGATAGCCGCTGATGGAGATGGTGTTCCATGCGGGCATCTCGCGGCCGGCCCAGGCGAACAAGCCGGTGATGATGCGCATGGCCGGGCGGGGCGGGTAGATGTAGGTGCCGCGGGCGATGTACTCCTTGAGGATGTCGTTCTGGATGGTGCCGGCGAGTTTGCGCATCTCCGCGCCCTGCCGCCGCGCCACCAGGACGTAGAAGGCCAGCAGGATGGCGGCGGTGGAGTTGATGGTCATGGAGGTGGAGACCTCCGCCAGCGGGATGCCTTCGAAGAGGCGCTCCATATCGGCCAGCGAGGAGATGGCCACGCCCACGCGGCCGACTTCGCCGGCGGCCAGAGGGTGGTCGGAATCCATCCCCATCTGGGTGGGGAGGTCGAAGGCCACCGAAAGACCCGTGGTGCCTTGCGAGATCAGGTAGCGATAACGCTGGTTGCTCTCTTCGGCGGTGCCGAAGCCGGCGTACTGCCGCATGGTCCAGAGTCGGCTGCGGTACATGTCCGGGTAAATACCACGAGTGTAGGGGAATTCACCGGGTTGACCCAGCCGGTCCGTCATGAGCGGGAGATCTTGCGGGCGCGAAGAAAGGAGGAAATGCCGTAGCCGGCCAGGAGGCAGACGCAAAAGCCCGCCATGACCAGGCGGATGATGTCGCCGGGGCTACCGGTGAACTGGCGCAGGATGCGCACCGAGGAGCCCGCGATGATGACAGCCATCGCCAAGAAAAGAAAGCCGATTACTTCGTGCCAGAGGGTCCGGGCGGGCTTCAGGACCGCAGGAACCACGTGCGTCATGAACTGCCGCCCGTGCTTCAACAGGTTCTGTTTCGGCACGTCTCAATATTAACAAAAGCGAGGTAATAGGAACAAAGGATGCCCTCTCGTGCGGTACCCATCGCGCCGATTTATACGAAGGATACTCTTGTGGAGCATTCGGCGCTCCACTACAATCGAAGCGGTGGCTCGACCGGGAATTTGGAACTTCGTGGGGGGTCGGTGCATCCACCATAGCGGAGAGGAGTGTTTGTGGACGAGCCTTTAAAGAACCTCATGCAGGAGCTGGGAAACGCGATCAACGATTCCCTCTCCGAATCCGACCGCATCGCCGAGGCCATCGGCGAAATCAAGCGCGCCGGATATGATGTCTTCCTGGTGTTGGAAGCGACCATCGGTTTCAACAAGCGGGATGAGCAAGAGGAAGCCGAAGCATCGTCCGACGCCGAACCTGAGCCCAAGCGGACGTTCGAATCCGCCGGCAAGATCAAGTTCACGAGCCAGGATCAGCGGTTCCTGCGCGCTCTGAAGATCGCCGTGGATGAGGATTCCCGGTAACGCGATCCAGAGGGCTACACCAGCAGTTCGCGATACACTTCCCAGGTTCTTTCGACAGCTTTCTCCCAGGTGAACTGAGCGGCGCGGAGGCGGCCGCGGCGGCTCAGGTCAGCGCGCAGGTCCTGATCCCGGATGAGATTCTGGAGCGCCCCGGCGAGGGCATCGGTGTCCTCGGGATCGACGAGCAGGGCGGCGTCACCGGCCACCTCGGGCAAGGCCGCGCGGTTGGAGGTGACTACCGGCAGGCCGGCCCCCATAGCTTCCACCACGGGGATTCCAAAACCTTCATCGAGGGAGGGAAAGGCGCAGATCGTGGCCTGGGCGTAACACTCGGCCAACCCGGCCGGGGAGACGTAGCCCAGCACGCGGATGCGCGCGCGCGAGGGGCTTTGCTCGATACGGCGGAGGATCTCATCGGCGCCGTAGCCGGAAGACCCGGCCAGCACCAGTTCCCACTCGGCGGGCAGACGCTCGAAAGCTTCCACCAGGCGCAGGATATTCTTGCGGCGCTGGATGGCGCCCACGTGCAGGATCACGGGCCGCTTTTCGGCGGGGCGTGCGGGGAGCGCACGCACGCCGTGATGCACCACGCGAATCCGCCCGGGATCCACGCCCAGGAGTTGCTCCACCTGAGAGGCGGTGAAGCGCGAAACCGTGATGATGCGGTCGGAGGCGGCGGCGGCGTGGCGCGCCTGTTCGGCGAAACGGCGGCGGAATTCCGGGGTGGAATACTCCCCGGTCAGAACGAAGAGGTCGTGGAAGGTGGTGACGGCGCGGCGGAAGCGCAGGCGGGGCAGGCGCTGGTTGAGGCCGTGAAACAGGCCGGCGGAGCGGGGGGCCCAGGATTCGGCGAGCAGGCAACGGCGGGCGTTGGCCGGCAGCGGGCTGCGAAAGGAACGCAGAAAGCGGTGCGGCCGGTAGCAGAAGCGGAAGCGGACATCCGGGTGCGCCGCGGCCAGGCCGGCCAGCAGCTCGCTCGAATACACGCCCACTCCCGACAGATCGGATCCCAGGCTGTAGGTGGCATCCAGGGCGATGGTCAAGGCTGGATTCGATACTCTTTCAGCTTGCGGTAGAGCGTGGTGCGGCCGATGCCGAGCAGTTGCGCCGCCCGGGCGCGGTCACCGCCGGTACGCTCCAGGGCTTCCATTATCGCGTGTTTTTCGGTCTCTTTGAGCAAGGGGAACGAAGAGGGCGGGCGGCGGCAAAAATCCGGCAGGTCGTGGTCGGAGGCCGGGGATGAGGCAGGCACTTCGGTGGGAGTTTGGGCCGCCAGGTGGTAGTGCAGGGCGGAAGGCAGGTCCGCGGCCTGGAGCAGCGTCGAGGAGCGCAGCGCGACCATGCGCTCGATGCAGTTCTGCAGCTCGCGCACGTTGCCTGGCCAGTGGTAGGAGAGCAGGGCTTCGCGCACGGCGGGGGTCAGTCGCAGAGCGGGATCGTGGGCGCGCAGGAAGTGATCCGCCAGCAGAGGAATATCGTCGGGGCGGTCGGCCAGGCGCGGCAGGCGGATGGTGAACACCTTGAGGCGGTAATACAGATCCTGGCGGAAGTTCCCCAGGGCCACCTCGCGTTCCAGGTCGCGGTGGGTGGCCGCGATGACGCGGATCTCGATCTTCTTGTAGGCGAGCGCGCCGACGGGGCGGAATTCCCGCTCCTGGAGCAGGCGCAGCAGCTTGACCTGAAGCTCCAGCTTGAGATCGCCGATTTCATCGAAGAAAGCGGTGCCTCCGTCGGCCAGCTCGATGAGCCCGGTTTTGGCGGCGACGGCTCCGGTGAAGGCGCCCTTGACGTGGCCGAACAACTCGCTTTCCATCAGGGTTCCGACCAGGGCGCCGCAGTCGATGGGCACGAAGCGGCCCAGAGGGTTGGACCGGTAGATAGCCCGCGCCACGACTTCCTTGCCCGTGCCGCTTTCTCCGAGCAGGAGCACCGGGATGCGGGACTGAGCGGCTTTCTGAACGAAGCGGCGGATCTCGCAGATCTGCCGCGACTGCCCCACGATGGCCTGCGAGGCGTCTCCCCGGGCGGGATCCATGGGTGAAACCCGATTATAGCGTGGCGCTCGCCGCGCGGTACTCCGACATTTGGGGTGGGGGCTCGCGGGTTTCAGCCCCGGTTAGCGCTCGAGCGCTGATCGGGGCTTCTTGCCGCATGAGTGTATTGTACGTAACCCCCTCACGAAATTCAACAAGAAACTAGTTGATTCCGCGTATTGCGTTTCCAGAGGGGGTCACGTATAATCTGGGTGTGTCGAAGAAAAAACTTCCCCCGGACGTGCTTGAGTATTTCGTGAGAATGGGACGGAAGGGCGGATTGAAGGGCGGTCACGCGCGGGCAGCCGCTCTGACAGTGGAACAGCGTAGCGAAAGTGCGCGCAAGGCAGTGCAAGCCCGTTGGGAGCGAGAGAAGCGTGGTCGCGCGGAATCCGAGCCTTTTGTTGACCGTAACAGGTAGCCGTCCGAGAGCGTCACGATGGACGACGCCGACGGATATAATGGTGCCGCGATGCCCCAGAAAGAGATCCAAGAGCATCTGAAGCTTAAGAAGATCATGGATGAATACCGAGAGTTGAAGGCCCTGCTGGGAATTGTCCGAAAAGTTGACGCTAACCAGGTCGGTGGACACCATTCGTCGCAGACAGAGGGCGGCAAGCCAGTTCGGGCCAAGCGAATGAGTTTATAAGGTGGACAGTTTGGACACCTCCCAATTTCAAGCTGACATTCTTCCGATCCTCTCGGACGCGGCTAGACTGCTTGCTCAGGCGACATCCGAGATCAAGAGCACAAATGCCATCGTGCTGATCGAGTCTGAAGGCCTCTTCCCAGAGCTGCTGTCCGCAATAAACCGTCTCATCCGGAAGCTGCCCGCAGGCAACGGTATCGATATAATTCTGCATTCGTTGGGCGGCACCACGGACACAGCGGCGGCAATCGCCAGTCTCTGTCGTGTGAGGTTCGGATCATTTCGCGTTGTGATCCCTTTCTTAGCGAAAAGCGCAGCCACGCTGTTGGCACTCGCTGCTGACGATAGGCTGTTGGCAACATCTGGCCAGCTGGGACCTGTCGACCCGCAGGTCCTCCATCCCGAAAAGCAGATTTGGTTTCCGGCGCATTCAATCAGGGAAGCGCTGGAGCGAGTGGAGGCGACAAAGGATCCGCTGGTCAAAGTTGCGATGGCTGATAAACTCGATCCATTCCTAATCGGCGCGTACGAGGACGCAATTCGCGCGTCGAAGCAATACATCGAGCAGGCGATTGATGCTTGGCAGGGCGTCAACAAAACGGCCATCGTAGACACGTTTATCGAGAAGTACAAATCTCATGGGTACCCGATAGACTGCAAAGTCCTCAAAGAAATCGGCGTGCCGCACACGAGCCTGGAGGATAAAGCTGAACGACTCCTGGGCGATCTGCATGAAAAGTGCATGGATGTTCTGGACCGGTACAACAGAGAGCAAGGCTCCATTATCCTGACCACCGATGAATACCTGTTCAGGTTAGGGGAATTTCAGGAGTCTGGAAAATTCACCATACCCATTCAGCTTCAACTGCCAGCTACAAAAATTGTTTCGGCGCCATAGGCAGGCACCCAAACACAACCAGCGCAGTACCTGCCGCGCAAGCCAAGGCCGGGATGGGCGTATACTCTACCTGAGCACTCATCCCTACAAGGCAGGCATACCATGAGACGACGTTCTTTCTGGAAAGCGCTGGCGGCCGCGCCCGCTCTGGGCCTGGCCCGCCCCTCGCGATTGCGGGCGGCCCTCCCCAAGATGAAGATCACGCGGGTGCGCATTTTCACGCCGCCGAACCTGAACATTTTGTTCAACCAGAGCAACATGGTGGTGACCGTGGAGACGGACGCGGGCATCACAGGCATCGGCGAGGGCGGCTCCAAAGATATGCTGGAGCAATCCGCCGGCAAGCTGATCGGAGAGGACCCGCAGCACATCGAACGGCTGTGGCAGCAGATGAACCGCGCGTTCTTCTATCCGCCGGGGCGCGAGAGGACGCACGCCATCGGCGCGCTGGACCTGGCGCTGTGGGACATCAAGGGCAAGGCCCTGGGACTGCCGGTGCACGCGGTGCTGACCGGGCTCACGCGCAAACACTGCGAATGCTACGTGACCAGCGGCGTGGTGGACGGGGTGACGCAGCGGGGCATGAGCCTGAAGGAGCGGGCGCACATCTGCATGGAGGCGGGGTACCGGGCCTTCCGCCTGGACGCCGGCAGCCTGCCTCCGGGCGCCACGTACAACTCGCACGAGAGGCTCAACAAAGTTCTCGATGACTGCACGCAGGCGCGCGAGGGCGTGGGCAAGGCCGGCGACTGGATGATCGACTTCCATCAACGCTTCGATCTATCGGACGCCATCCGGGGATGCAGCCTGATCGAGAGCCTGGCGCCGTTTATGGTGGAAGACCCGGTGCGCACGGAGGCCTTCCAGGAAGACCTGCCGATCCTGCGGCGCAGCGTGCGGGTGCCGCTGGGCGCGGGGGAGGAGTGGGGCAACCGCTGGGACTTCAACCAGCTTGTGGAGCGACACGATATCGACTACCTGCGGGCCACGCTGCCGAACGTGGGCGGCATCACGGAGATGCTGAAGATCATGGCCATGTGCGAAACGCATTTCGTGGGCATCGTGCCGCACTTCACCGGGCCGATCGCGACGGCGGCGCTGGTGCATACGCTGGGCACGTTCTCCGGTCCGGTGCTGTTCGAGTACAACTATGGCAACCGGCCGATTCCGCACCTGCCGGTGTTCGTGGATTTCAAGAGCGGCAAGCTGTGGCCCAACGACCGGCCGGGCCTGGGCGTGGAACTGGACATGCAACGGCTGCAGCAGGTCGGCGAAGTTACGCGGCCCATCAGCGACCGCCAGACGTACTTCCGTCCGGACGGTTCCATCACCAACTGGTAGGGCGGCATGACGATCCGGCGAAGCTGGCTGAGCGGCGGATTCGTGCTGCTGGCGGCCGCGGCCCTGGTGGCCACCCGTTCCGAAGGGAAGCTGGAAACCACGGAACTGGTGGTCCCGGGCGTATGGTTCCGGCAGGGCGATCTGGACCGCTACGGGCATTGCAACAACATCGTGATCGAGATGAAGGACTACCTGATCGTGGTGGACGCCAACTACCCGAGCGGGGCGCGCGCGCTGATGGCGGACCTGCGCAGGGTGTCCGCCAAGCCGGTGAAGTACGTGTTTGACACGCATCACCATGGCGATCACGCCTACGGCAATCCCCTGTGGACGCAGGCGGGCGCGATCACGTTCGCCTACCGGGGGGTGGCCGAGGAGATGCGGCGCTACGAACCGGCGCGCTGGCGGGCCGATGCCACGCGCCGCCAGGACGTGGCCGAACTGAAGCGCGACACCGCCGAGCCGCCGCAGCAAACCTTCGACCAAACTCCCTACGTGATCGACGACGGCACGCGGCGCGTGGAGTTCTATTTTTTCGGATGGGCGCACACCCGCGGGGACGGGTTTGCCTACCTGCCCAACGAGCAGGTGTTGTGCACCGGCGATGCCGTCACCAACGGACCGTACAACGGCATGGGCGACGGGTATGCCGCCAACTGGCCGAAGGTGGTGCACAAAGCCAGGAAGCTGGCGGTGAGGCATGTGCTGCCGGCACACGGACCGGCCGGCGGACCCGAGGTGCTGGCCGGCGAAGAAGCCTTTCTGACGGAGATTTACGGCACGGTGAAGAAGCAGATCCGGTCGGGAAAAAAGCTGGAAGACCTGGTGGAACTAAAAGACGGCCAAGCGGTGACGGCGAAGCTACGGCTCTCCGGCGGGGTGCAGCACTGGGTAGGCTCGTTCTACCCAGGCCAGATTCAGGACATCTACGAGGAGATCACGCAGGGCAAGCCGCGCGGAGAAATCACGGGCGGCAAGTGAAACGCGGCCCAGGCTAGGCGGCGAGATCGGGCACCGCGTAGGGGCTGCGATAAGCGCGGCGCAACAGGGCATCGGCTTCGCTGTCGCCGGGGAAACGCTCGCTCGCCGGGTCGAACTGGAGCTTGCGGCCGAGGCGATAGGAGATATTGCCCGTGAGCGCGATTACCGTGGAGAGATGCGTCTCGGCGACTTCGGCGGTGAGCATCTCGCGCTTCTGCGCGCGGATGGCGTCGAAGAAATTCTGAAAATGCGAGAGCTGGTCGTCATCGGCGCGGTCCACGTCGTCCAGCCGGCCGAGATCCGGCTCGGGGGTGGTGTCCTTCCCCAGGTAGAGCTGGAAGCGGCTGCGTTTGCTCCAATCGCCCACCAGGTAGCCTTTGGAGCCGAAGAACGTGACGCCGCTGTGCATGCCGGCTTCGAGAGGCGTATAGCGGCCGCGGATTTCGGCGACTAACTGCACGCCGCCCGAATACTCCCAGGTGGCCACCAGGGTATTGGGAGTCTGGCCCTGATCCTGGTAGCCGAAGCGGCCTCCGGTGGCGTGCACGCGCGAGGGCACGCCCAGGCCCAGCCCCCAGCGGGCCACGTCGAGCATGTGAATGCCGTTATTGGCCAGCTCGCCGCCGCCGAAATCCCAGAACCAGTGCCAGTTGTAGTGCACCAGGTTGCGGTGGAACGGCTGCTCGGGCGCGGGCCCCAGCCAAAGGTCCCAGTGCAAGCCGGCGGGCGGCGGTTCGGGAGGCTTGAAGCCCAGAGAATCGCGCACCTGGAAGTGCACGCTGCGCGCCATGTAGACATCGCCGATGGCGCCCTCCTTGAGCGCCTGGATGGCACGCCGCACGTAGCCGTTGGAGCGCTTCTGCGTGCCGCCCTGCACGATGCGGTGGTAGCGGCGCGCGGCGGTGACGAGCTGGCGGCCTTCCCAGACGTTATGCGCGAGGGGCTTTTCCACGTAGACGTGCTTGCCGGCCTGGCAGGCCCAGATGCCCGCCGGCACGTGCCAATGGTTGCAGGTGGCGATGGTGACGGCGTCGATCCCGCGGTCGTCGAGGACGCGGCGCAGATCCGGCTCGAGCCTGGGCCGCCGCCCAGTGCGGGACTCGAACTCGGCAGCGCGCTTATTCAGGCGCTCTTCGTCCACGTCGCAGAACGTGGCCACTTCCACGCCCGGGATGCGGGAGAGGATGTCCATGTGGTCGCCGCCGCGCCAGCCCAAGCCAATGACGGCCACGCGAATACGATCGTTCGCGCCAGAGAGGGCGCGCGCCCCGGCGAGCGCCGCCGGGCCCGCCTGGAGAAAAGTCCTGCGTTGCACACCGCTACTGTAACAGATTTGCCGCGGCCGCCTGCGATACAATCCCCCTCATGACTCGCCGCACCGCACTGTTCCTGGCCGCGCCGGCGGCGCTCGCCGGCACCGAGCGCAAGCCGCTCCAATTCGACGTCCGTTGGGTGAATCCGCCCGCCAAAACGCCGCCGCACGTCACCCACCAGACCCTGTTCAGCAAGGCCATGGGGTGCGAGGTGGGCTACAACCTGTACCTGCCGGCAAACTACGAGGGCTCCGCGGATCGCTACCCGGTGCTGTACTGGCTGCACGGAGCAGGCAGCGACGAAAACGCGGGACTGCCCATTGCGGCCATGCTGGACGGCGCGATTCAGGCCGGTCAGGCGCCGCCGCTCATCATGGTGATCCCCAATGGCGGCAAGCGCTGCGAATACCGGGATTGGGAGCCGCAGAAGATCTTGCCGGAGACGTTCCTCATCCGCGAGCTGATCCCGCACATCGACGCCACTTACCGGACCATCCGGGAACGGCGCGGGCGGTGGATCGAGGGCATGTCCATGGGCGGCAACGGATCGCTCAAGCTGGCGTTGAAGTATCCGGACCTGTTCGGATCGGTGGTGGCCTACGCCGGCTCTTACCGGCCGCTGCCCAAGGACGGCATTCTGTATCCAGGCATCGTGCCCGCCAACCGGGAGTGGATCGAGCAACTGGCGCAGTGGTACTCTCCCGATCACGACGTCTTCGAGTTGTCGCTCAAGGACCGGTTCCGGCTGCGGGGCATGCGCATCCGGCTGGTGGTGGGAACGCGGGACGTCTCGTTCGACGATTCCGAAGCCCTGCACGCGCACCTGCTGAAGATCGGCGTGGCCCACGAATACGAGGTGCTGTGGGGCATCGAGCACAACACCAAGGCGTATTACGAACGGGTCGGGGTGGAAGGCTTCCGCTTCCACCTGCCGGCGCTGGCCGCCAAAGCGGACGCCTGAGGGGCGTCCGCGTTTCCTACCAGGTCAATTGCAGTGTGAGATCCATGAGCGGCTCGCCGCCGATGGAAGCGGTCCGCTGATCACTGAGTAGTTTGCCGAAAGAGCCGGGATCCTTGAACGTGACAGTCAGCGAGGGTGGATCGAAGTTGTAGTTGTGGAACGGATTCTGGAAGTCCCAGCGGAGCTGGAGACGGGCCCGCTCCTTGATGGTCCAGTTTTTCTGCGCGGAGACCTGGGTCCAGAGGAGCCGTGTTCCGGTCATGATGTTGCGGCCCGAGTTGCCGGGAGTGAAGGCGGCCGGGTAGGCGAAGTCGTTGATATCGATGATGGGGTTGCGGCCTTCCTGGTTGAAGCGGTCGGGGCCCACGTTCCCCCAGTTCGGCAGCAGCGTCGGCTGTTTCACCAGGTTGGGCCGCCGGTCGCCGGCGAATGTGGGGTAGTAGTTGTAGGGGCTGTCGGCAAAACTGAACGTATAGGGGTTGCCGCTTTCCAGGGTCTGGATCCAGGCGATTTCATAGCCGCCGAAGATGGCGTTCAGCACGCCGCCCCGGTTCATGAATTTCCGGCCCTTGCCCACCGGCAGTTCGTAAGTGGCGAAAGCGATGAAGCGGTGGTTGCGGTCGTAGCCGGCGCGCGCTTTTTCGAGGGCGCGGTTCTGGAGGGGCGCGACGCCGGAGCCGGAGTTGTCCGAGTCCTGGCTGTCGATGGCCTTCGAGAAAGTATAGAAGGTGCTGAAGGTGAGGCCCTGCGAATAGCGCTTCTCCAGCTTGACCGTGCCGGAGTGGTAGGTGGAGTGGCCGAAATTGGAGCGCAGGTAGACATTGCCGAAATTCGGGAAGGGCCGGTAATTCTGCGCGGCGGCGAAGACCTGGTTCTGGAGCGTGGGATTGCCGGCGGCGAAATCGATGGGAAACGTGTTGGCCTGCCAGCGTTCGATCAGGCCCACGCCGGAGGAGCCCTGGTACATCATTTCGAGCACGTAGTTCTGCGCCACCTGGTATTGCAGGCTGGCGTTGAAATTCAGCACGTAGGGATTGCGCAGGCTGGGATCCCACCATTCCACGTTGCGGCCGCTGTAATTGCCGGACGGGTTGACGAACAAAGCGGTGTCGTTGGAGCGGATAGGGAAAGTGATCTGCGGCGGCCCCTGATTGATGAGGAACAGGGGGCGCGGGTCGCCGGTGGCGCGCACCTGGTCGTTCACCGCCACGTACTCGTCAAACTGCGTGCGGCTTTGGGGGAACTTGACGTCCACGGTGTTGACGGCGAAGCCACCGCGGAACACCCACTTTTCGACCGGGTGCCAGGCCAGGCCGATGCGCGGCTGGAAATTGTTGTTGTCCCGGCTGTTCAGGGAGCTTCCCGGATGGATGATGGCGCCCGGCTTGCCGGTGAGCGGATCGGTGGCGGTGGGGGCGAAGTTGCTTTGCAGACCGTACTTGGTGTTATAGGGGCTTTCGTTGCTGTAGCGCACGCCCAGGTTAAGGGTGAGCCTGGGGCTGAATTTCCAGTCGTCCTGGAAATAGAAACTGTTAATCGAGGAGCGCGGCAGCCAGGAGGTCAGCTCGGCGTCGAAGTAGGCTTCGCGGACGTAGCCCATGAGAAAGCCGGCAAAGGTGTTGCCGGTGTTCGGCACGGGCTGGCCGTTGGGCTGCAGGCCGGCGGTCATGGTGTCGAAGTAGAAGGCGCCGCTGGGCCGATTAGTGACCGTGGAGTTCAGCCGGAAGCGCAGCAACTCGTACCCCATCTTGAAGGCGTGGCTGCCCACGATCTTAGTGAGATCGTCGCGGAAAGAAAGGGTTTCGTTGATGCTGCGGTTGGGACCGTTTCCGATCAGGCCATAGATGCCGCTGTCAGCGTAGCGGTTGCCGCCGGGCGCCCCGAATTGGGGCATCAGAGAGCCGTCCACATTGGGGATACCCAATTTCTGGGGCCAGTTCTGGCCATAGGAGTAGGCAATCGTATCGTTGCGGACGCGGAAGTAGCCGACCCGCGCGTCGTTGATGGTGGTGGGGCTGATCACGTAGGTGCCGCCGAAGGAGAAATTCTTGGCGGTGTATGGCGTTTCGACGCCCTGACTGCCGTCGAAGGGCTTGAGATCGATGTTAGTCGGGCGGTTGAGACCGCTCTGGTGGTTGTAGGTATAACTGCCGTAAATCTTGAACGCCGAGCTGAATTGATGATCGATGCGGGTGCTGTAGTCCTCGAAGAAGGTGCGGGAGTTTTCCGCCGTAATCAGGTTGCTGACCGGTCCGGTGGGGGTGAGAGAGCCGGGCGCGTTGGGCGAGACCCAGGGATTATAGCCCAGCACTTTCTGCGCCACCGGGTTGAAGCGGCTTAACGGGATGACGTTGCCGGGGATGGGATCGCGCACCCAAGAGCCATCGGGCATCTGCCGGGTGGTGCTGGGATCGTAGATGGGATTGCCCTTGCCCCCGAAAGTAAAGTCGCCGTTCTTCATGGCGTCTGTGGGAGTATTGACGATCACCTGCGCGGCCTTCTTCTCAATGAGCTTCTGATATCCGAAAAAGACGAAGGTCTTGTTACGGCCGTCATAGACTTTGGGGATGTAGACCGGGCCGCTGGCGTTGGCCTCCGGGTCCATGAACCATGTGGGCAGCCCGTTGGGGAAACCCGGGCGCGGGTCGGAGGTACGCAGGTTATCGAAGAACAGCCGGTGCTGCATGCGGCGGCTGCGGCCGTAGTCGGCGGCCAGGCCGTGAAATTCGTTGGTGCCGCTCTTCTTCACCACAGCAATGACCCCGCCGGCCGAGTGGCCGTACTCGGCGGGCAAGGTGGTGGTGAGCACCTTGACTTCCTCGACTGAGTTCTGGATCGGCTTGATGACGGTGGTGCCGCCGGTTTGCTCGTTTCCGTTGACGCCGTCTTCGAAGATGCCGATGGCTCCGTTGCGCTGGCCAGCCAAGTGGTACGAGCCCAGGCTGCCGCCGTACGCATAGCCACCCATGGAGAGCCCGGGGACAAGGTTCAGCGTCAGGTTGATATAGCGCTGATAGAGGGGCAATTTGTGCAGCGTTTCGCCTTCCACGAGCGCGCCCGTAGCGGAGGTTTCGGTCTCCAGCAGAGGCGCGGCGCCGGTGACTTGCACGGACTCGGTGACGGCGCCGACCTCCAGCGCCACGTCCACGGCCAGCACGTCGCCCGCGCGCAGTTCGATGCCGTCGCGCACTAATTTCTTGAAGCCGGCAGCCTCGAAACTAATGCGGTAGGCGCCGGGAGACAGAGACGGCACACGATAGATGCCATCCTCATTGGTGACCGCGCTGAACTGGTAGTTCGTTCCAGTCTGCACGATGGAAACACTTACCTTGGGAATCACCGCTCCGGTGGAATCGGTAATTCTCCCGGTAATCGTGGAACTTCCAACTTGTGCACTTGCCAGCCCGACGAACAAGACAAATGCAACACCCAAAGCCCAGCAACCTGGCAGCCGCATTTAGGCTCCTCCGAATACAGATTGGGGCAATAGTACACAGGTCCCGGGCGGAAATCAATACTTCTGGCGAGTTTTTTACTTCCGGCAGCGGGAGCCGGCCTTGAGGTACAGTGCAGGTATTGATGCCACGCCTGATTCGCTGGTTTGCGCTCCTGCTGTGCGCGGTAGCGGCCGGGGCGGCGACGCCCAACTTCCGATATGACCTGGCCTCGCGCCGCTACGCGGTGGAGAGCGCGCCGCCGCGCGTGGCTCTCGAGGGCGTCCGCATGGGCATCGAACTGGACGGCGCGATGCACTGGGCGGCCGAGGCGGATCGCGCCGCCTGGAGCGATGCGCGGAACGAGGCCACGCTGGAGTTCGCAGCGCCGGCCGTGCGCTGGACGGTGCGCTTCCGGCGTGCTCCGGACGTGCTGCTGGTGGACTCCACCGTGCGGAACCTGGCCGGGCAGCCAGTGAAGCTGGGCCGCTGCCTGTTGGCTGACCTGACCGACGCCGCGGCGATGCTGCGCTTCGGCTCGCATCCGGCGGATGCCGTGGCGCAGATCATGACCGGAGGACAGAGCGCCTCGCGAGTCTGGCGCCTGGCGCAGGCCAAGGGACCGCTCACGGCCAAGACGCTGACGCAGTGGTTCTCGCCCGCCTCCGGCGACGCCCTGCAATTCGGCTTCATCACCTTTGACCGCGCCGAGACGGTGATCGAATCCGCGTGGGATGGCGCGCGTAGCCGGCCCACGGCCCGCGCCTGGACGGATTTTCAGGGTTTCCGGCTGGCCGCCGGCACGGCGGTGGATTCGGAAACGCTGCGCATCGGTCTGGAACGCGATCCCTTCGCCGCCCTGGACGCCTGGGCAGATGCCGCGCGTGAGCGCATGCACCCGCGCATCTGGCCCACGATTCCGGCCGGCTGGCTGGGGTGGTCGTGGGTGGACCCGCTCACGGTGGAACGGTATGAAGACGTGGTGCGCCGCAATGCGCGGGCCGTGCGCCAGCGCCTGCCGGGGCACGAGATCGGATACGTGTGGGTGAGCATTGGGAATCTGAAAGACCGCGCACCGGGCAACTGGCTGGCTTGGAACACCGCGGAGTTTCCCTCCGGCCCGGAGGTGCTGGCGCGGGACCTGGAGTCGCTGGGCTTCCGCCTGGGCCTGTGGGCCGGGGCCTTCTGGATGAACTCCCGCCTGACCGCGCAAGTAGAACGTCTGCGGGATGCCTTCCTGCTGTGGCAGGGAAAGCCGGTGGAGATTCCGCACCGCGACCTGGGTCCGATGTACGCGCTCGATCCCACGCACCCGAAGACACAGGCCTATCTGCGCGAGGTCTTCCGCACGTACCGGCAGTGGGGCGTGCGCTACTTCATGATCGACTTTCTGGACGCCATCACCGGGGCCACTCCCGGCCGGCATCCGAACGACGGCTACTTTGACCGCTCCGTCATTCCCGGACCGCAAGCCTGGCGCGAGGGCCTGCGCGTGATCCGCGAGGCCGCCGGCGGGGACACCTACCTGCTGGCCAGCACGGGCCCGCGCCTGCAACTGGCCGGGGTGATGGACGGAGTGCGGGTGGGCAACGATTACGGCGAGGGCCGCGCGCTATACGGGCCGGGCAAGGGCTTTTATCCCGGCACGTTCGTCATCAACAAGCCGGATTTCTGGACCTCGCACCGGGCCGCCACCGACGCCCTGGCTGGCTACTTTTTTGCGCACGGCAAGCTGTTCCTGGCCGATTCGGGGAACGTGCTCACACTGGACCAGCCGGTGCCGATGAGCGACGCGCAGATCAGCGCCACGATTTTCGGCATCAATGGCGGCCCCGTCATGCTGGGCGACGACATCGAGCGCATCGGCGAAGAGCGCCTGCGAATGCTGCGGGGCGTCTTCCCACGGCTTCCGGAGTGCGCCCGCCCGGTGGACCTGTTTGAGACGCCCGAGCCGGACTATCCCAAGATCTTTCACCTCCCCGTGCGGAAGGAATGGGACCGCTGGGACCTGCTGGCGGTGTTCAACTACGGCCCGCATACGCTCACGCGCACGGTGCCGCTGGCGCGGCTGGGCCTGGACCCGCGGGCGCCCTACGCCGCCTGGGATTTCTGGAACCAGCGGTTCCAGGGGATCGTGCGTGGTGAGGTGACGGTGGAAGTGCCGCCGGACAGCGTGCGGCTGCTGCGCCTCTCGCGCGACAGGCCGCATCCGTGGCTGCTCTCGACCGACCTGCACGTGCGGCAGGGGCAGGCGGAGATCCTGGACTGCCGCTGGGACGAAGCCTCCGGCACGCTGACGATCCGCGCCGTGCGGCCGGCGGGCGAGCAGGGCAGCGTATTCGTGCGCGCCCCGGCCGGGTGGGCGCTGGCGGAGCCGAAAGGTCTGTGGATCGCCAAGGACGGCCGCGACGGGTCGCTGGTGGTGCGCAGCGCCGTGAGCTTCGGCGCGGAACCGGCGGAGATCCGCATGCGCTTCCAACGGTTCGGGGTACACTGATCCGGTGGCTATCGCGATCGCTTCCATGCTCCAGGAGAGCAACACGTTCTCGCCGGTGTTGACCCGCTACGAGGATTTCACGCCGGTCTTCGGCCAGGAGGTGCTGGAGCGGCACCGCGGCAAGCTCACCGAGATGGGCGGCTTCCTGGACGCTTTGAGCAAGGCCCGCAAGCCGGTCGCGCCCATCTGCGCGGCCTGGGCCATCACGGCGAACCGGCTGGTGCGCGCGGATTTCGAGCGCCTGGTGGACGAATTCGCCGCACGCCTGGCGGCCGCGGGCAAGCTGGAGGGCCTGCTGCTGGCGATGCACGGCGCGCAGACGGCGGAAGGCGAAGACGACGTGGAGGGGCACGTGCTCGGCCGCGCGCGGGAAATTGTGGGTCCGGACCTGCCCATCGTCGTAACGCTGGACCTGCACGCCAACATCACGCGCGCCATGTGCGAGCGCGCCACCGCCATCGTGGGCTACCACACTTACCCGCACGTGGACATGTTCGAGACCGGGCAGAAGGCCGGGCGGCTGCTGCTGGGGACGCTTTCCGGGAAGATCCGCCCGGCCATGGCGTGGCGCAAGCTGCCGCTGATCGTGAACGCCGAGAACCAGCAGACCGCGCATGGACCCGCGCACCGCCTGATGGCCCGGGCGGAGGCCCTGGAAGCTGCCGGCAAGGCCGAGGCGATTTCGATTTTCGCAGTGCAGCCGTGGATGGACATCCAGGAAATGGGCTCGGCCGTGGTGGCGGTGACCAACGGCGATGCCCGCGCGGCGGACCGGCATGCGGCCGCGCTGGCGCAGAAATTCTGGGACACCCGGCGGGAATTCGAGGCCACGCTCACGCCGGTGGAGGAAGCCATTCGCCTGGCTTTGGCCACCAGGGGGGGCCCCGTGGTGCTGGCGGAATCTTCCGACAGCACGGGATCGGGCTCGCCGGGAGACAGCACGGGCGTGCTGAAGCACCTGGTGAAAGCGCCGCTCTCCGAACCCGCGGCCATCTTCCTGGTGGATCCCGAGGCCGCCGGCGCGCTGCGGCAGGCCGGCGTGGGGGCCACGGTGACGCTGCCCATCGGCGGAAAGCTGGACCGGCGCAATTCCAAGCCGGTGAAGGTGACCGGGCGGGTGCGGCTGATTTCCGATGGGCGCTGGACGGCGCGGGCCCGTGGCTATAACACGGGCATCGAAACCTCGATGGGCACCAGCGTCGTTCTGGAAGTGGGCCAGGTGAAGGTGCTGATCGCCGAGCGCTCGGCCATGACCGTGGATCCGGAACTGTTCCGCAGCCACGGCATCGATCCGGTGTACTGCAAGATCGTGGTGGTGAAATCGCCCAATGGTTTCCGCGCGGCCTACGAGCCCATCGCCAAGCGCATCTTCGTGGTGGATACGCCGGGGGTGAGCACGGCGAAACTCGACAGCCTGCCGTGGCGGCGGATCCGCCGGCCGATCTACCCGCTCGACCCGGGGATCCGCTACCGGGCATAGCGCGTGGCCCGGCAGGTTCCAATCCGCTATTCGATCGTGGCGCTGGCGCTGGCGATCAACATGCTGTGCTACACCGACCGGGTGTGCATCGCGGTGGCGGGACCGAAGATCCGCGGCGAATTCGGATTCTCCGCCGGCCAGATGGGCCTGGTCTTCAGCATCTTCAGCCTGGCGTACGCGGCGGGGCAGACGCCCTGGGGCATGCTGGCGGACCGCTGGGGCGCGCGCGGCATCATCACGGCGGCGATCTTCTCCTGGTCGGTCTTCACGGCGCTCACGGGGGCGGCCTGCGGGTTCCTCTCGATGCTGGCGATCCGCTTCACGTTCGGCGCGCTAGAGGCGGCGCTCTCGCCGTCGATCGCGGCGGCGTTCACGCGGTGGGTGCCCCTCAGCGAGCGTTCCACAAGTTTCGGCGCCTATCTCAGCGGGGGGCGCCTGGGGGCCGCGCTCACCCCGCCGCTGGCGGTGTTCCTGATGCTGCGGCTGGGCTGGCGGCTGATGTTCGCTTTCTTTGGCGCGCTGGGCGTGGCGGCGGCCGCGGCCTGGTTCCTGTGGTATCGCGACCAGCCCGCGAGCCACCCCCGGATCGGCCCGGAAGAGCGCGCCTGGATCCGCGCGGGCACGGGCCGGCCGGCGGAGGCCGCGGCGGCGCAGGAAGCCTCGCGCTGGTCCGAACTGCTGCGCTCCAGCCGCCTCTGGTGCCTACTGGGAGTGGCCTTCGCCAGCACGTTTCTCTGGCAGTTTTACATCACCTGGTTCCCGACCTATCTGATCGAGAAGCGCGGCCTGCCGCTCACCGAAGCGGCGTTTTTCGCGGGGCTGCCGTTTCTGTTCGGCGTGGCGGCCACGTGGGTGGGCGGCCTGGCGGCGGATTTCCTGACGCGGCGCTTCGACGCCCGCCGCGGGCGGCTGTTTCTGGGCTGCACAGGGCTGCTGCTGACCGGCACGTTGATGGCGCTGGGCGTCTTTTGGCCGGCCGCGCGCGTGGGCGCCGCGCTGATGGCGTTGGCGGCGGGCACCGCCGATCTGTACCTGGGAGCGGCGTGGTCGGCGGCCGTGGATATCGGCGGGTGCTCCGGAGGCGCGGTCTCCGGGCTGATGAACGCCGCGTCGAACTTCGCGGGCTTCGCTTCGCCGGCGCTGATGGGCTGGGTGCTCCAGACCAGCAACAACTGGAACGCGGTGTTGTGGGCGGGGATCGCTACCACTTTCGCCGGCGTATTCCTGTGGATGCGCGTGAATGCCCCGCAGCCGGAGGCGGAACTCGCCCGCGCCGGGGAAGGCGCCTTGCGAGACGCGCGGCCGGGCTAGAGCCGAGGCAGTTTACCTAAACCGCCAGTGGCGTGGCCAAGAACCAGGAGTTGCCGGCTGGATCGCTGACGCCGGCGCCGCGCTCGCCGTAGGGCTGGTCGGCCGGAGCGCTGATCGATGCCGCACCGGCTTTCAACGCGCGCTCATAGACGGCATCCACGTCGCGCACGTAATAATGCAGTCCCGTGGGCATGGGCCCGAACTGGCCGTGGGCTTCGCTCATTTCGAGGATGGTGTCGCCGAGGCGGATTTTTGCATGCTTGATGGAGCCGCCGGCCTCCTCGCGGTACACTTCCACTTCTTCCGCTCCGAAGGCCTGCTTCAGAAAATCGAGGAGCTTCCCGGCGCCCGCCGGGTGCAGGTACGAGTTGACGCTCCGCAAGCCCTCGGGAATATGGCTGGGCCCGTGATGCGTGGCGATGTACCAATGGTTGCCGAATGGATCCCTGATACTGCCGGAGCGCTCTCCGTAAGGCATTTCCTCGACAGGGTGCAGCGAGGTGGCCCCCGCGGCCAGCGCCCGTTGGTAAGCGCCGTCCGTATCCGGCAAATACAGGTGAATCGAAGCGGGGCGCGGCGGATATTGCTCATTTCCGTCGCTCAGCTCGATCATGGACTCGCCGATCTTGACCTCCGCGTGCATGACGCGGCTTCCGTCCGGCGTGGGGACGCGGAGTTTCTCTTCCGCTCCGAACACCTGCTTCATGAATTCGATAAACTGCGCCGCGCCTGGCACGACGATGTAAGGCGTGAGGGAGTGAAAACCCTCGCGCAGTGGAACGGCTGATGTTGATGCCATGGCTTCCTCCACGCGCCGGACCGCGAGTTACTGCATAATACTAAATTTTCATACCCAACATCTTGCGGGCGGCCAGTTTGGCCATGCCCCAGGAACCGTAGCGTTCCTGGAGGAGCTGCAAATAAAGGGCCCGCGTGTTGCGCGGCGGAACGTTCTGGCGCTCCCTCGTCTGCATGCGCAGGGCGCCCGAGGGGCAGGTGGAGAGGCACAAACCGCAGCCGATGCAGAGGCCGCGGTCCACCTGGCTAGCTCCGTTTTCGGAGCGGATGGCGTCCATCTGGCAACGCGCTTCGCAGGCGCCGCAGGACTGGCAGATCTCCGCATCGACCTCCGCGTAGAAGTTGGAGCGGAAGTAATCGGCCGGCTGGGGGAACCGCTTGGCGGAGGTCAGCACGCCGCAGCAGCAGCCGCAACAACAGCACACGAAGCAGGGGTTTTCCGTGTTTTCGGGCTGCAGCACGAGGCCTTCCTTGTCGGCGGCATCCAACAAGCCAAGCATCTCTTCCTTGCCGATGAAGCGGGCGATGCCGTAATCCACTGCCCATTGGGCTGCGGGACCGATGGTGAGGCAGTTGTCCCGCAGGCTGGTCTGTTTGCATGGCTCTCCCAGCAGATCCTTGCCGTGGCGGCAGATGCAGGTCATTCGGGCGAAGGGCCCGGCACAGGCGGCCACATACGCCCGGAGGTCGTCGCAGGTAGCGACGTTGCGCTCGACCGGGATGGACTGGTTCACGGGAACGATGCGCATTTGCGTCGTCTTTTTGCTGTGAAAAGCCTGGCCGAAGGCTTCCTGCATGTACTGGCGGGAATCGCGCTCCAACCCGGCAGTGAGGCGATGCACCTGGCGCTCGTACATCCCGATGGCAAAGATCAACTTGCTGTAAAGGAATTCTTTACCGGAAGGCAGCCGCAAAATGAGTCCTTTGGCGCTCATTTGCTCCAGCAATCGGGTCAACCCGTCAAGCGCCATGCCGGGCAGCCGTTTGTGAATGACCGCGGCGGGTTCCGGAAAGGCGCTCAGTTCGAGCGCGATTTCGGCTTCCTCGGGGGTGAAGAGTTGCCGCAAAATCCGGATTTCCACTGCGGACGGGCTGGCCGGAAATCCGACGGGCATGCGATCCAGATGCTGTTGCAGCTTCCGGTAGAGAATTTCGGACTCCATGCTCCTGATTGTACTTCGGAGGGAGATCCGCCACCAGCGTGCGAAGGCGCTAGCGCCGGAACCTTCGCACGATGGCGGCCGCCCTGGCTTTCAGGCGGGCGAAGAAGGATGCCGCCGGAGGGCCCGGCTGCTCCCCATCGGCCACCTCGGGCTCGGCCGCACCGGCCGGGCGCTCGAGATCCAGGCCGGGGGCCGCTTCGCAGGGACGCTCGCTCGCAAAGCGCACCACGTTGGTGATGAAGGCGTAGCTGCGCCGGTAGCGCTGCCCATCGTCGTTTTCCACGCACACGGAAAATCCGGGATAAGTCACGGTGGTGGGGGTACCGCGCACGCGGGCGCTCAGGCTGAGGGCCACGGGGTGCACCAGCACGGGGTAATAGCCTTTCACATTGCGCGCGATGAAGGCGGTCTCGTAGCGGTGGCGGCGCAGGCTCCAGATAAACACCCGGAAGCTGTCGAAGTCGTAGGATTGCAGGCTCGCGCTGATGGTGGTCCACAGCCAGGCATGGCGCACCTGGCCTTCGTCCTGGACGTCGGCCAGGGGGAAGTAGGAGGTGATGCGGTGCCCCTCGGCGTATTGTGCCACCTCATCGGGGATAGCCATGTAGAGGCGGCTGCTGAGCGCCCAGCCGGCCTCGCCGCCCTTGGTGCGGATGAGGGTCCAATCGTCGAGCGGAACCGGCGCGGGCTTGGGGCCGCCTTCATCACCGGAGGGCACGAGGCCGGCGGGAGTTTTGGAAAGCTGTTCCCAGTTGGCCGGAGGCGCCGGGGGCCGGGGGAGCGGTGGTGGCGGGTACTTTGGTTCGGGCGCCTTCCGGGCCGCCTTTTTGACGCGCTTGGGGGCCGGCGGAATCAGGGGAGCGCGCGGCGGAGCAGTGCGCGGCGTCACGCGGTGCAGCAGCACCTCGATCTTCTCCCCCGGCTTCACCTGGAGAAAACTGGGGGACAGGCGGGCCGGATTGGTGTGCACGTTGAGCAGATCATAGGTGGAGGCGGCGCCTTGCGGCGGCAACCGCTTGGCCTGCTCGAAGAGGCGTTGCAGATCCGCCATTTCCCGGGCGGAGAGCAGCAGGCGTTCGTTGGTCCAGCCGACCTGTCCTTTGGCGGTGCGCACCTGGAGAAAGACGCGCCGCCGGCGGATGACTTCCAATTTCTCGCCGTGCTTGACGGTGGCCACCACGGGCGCATCGAGGGGAATTTCCTTGCGCAGGTTCAGCGTAGCCGGACCGACGTAGCCCACCGCCAAGGCCGCGGGACGCTCCGGGCCGCTCGACTGGCAGCCAACCGACAGCAACAGACCTGCGAGAGAAACCAGCGGCGAATGCCGCATCCACCGGGAGATCACAGCCCTCAACTCTCAGTGTAACAGCCGGGCCGCCCGGTAGCCCGCGCGCTGCCGCGTCAGGCGGACGCGGCGAGCGCGGGAACGCCCAGGTCCTTGGCGCGCAGAGGGGACATCACGGCCTGCGGGCAGAAGCGGCTGATCACCTCGCAGGCCATCTCGGCGCGGCGCACGCGCTCGCGGGAAAGCGCCACCACGGTGTTTTCCAGGTGGGTGCCGCTGGGATACACGTCGGGCGCGTTGCGCAAGCCGAACTTCAGGTAAATGGGGGCCGCCACGCGGATGAGGTCCGGGATCTCGTAGTAGCGGATGAAGCCGCCAATGTTATCGGGGGCCTCGACGTAGAAGTCGATGGGCACCTGGATGGCGGAGCGGATGGCCGCGATCTGGGAGATGGTCAGGTCCGAAGGGATGTTGATGGTGTTGGCGCCCAGCAGTTCCAGGATGCGGGCGGAAGCCGGGTTGGCCGGAGCCATCATGACGGAGGTCTTGATCACCAGGTCGGGAGGCAATTCTCCCTCGGCGCGCATGCGGGCGATCACCTGGAGGCTGCCGATATCGGAGACCAGCACGCTGCGCAGCCCCAGCCGGACCGCGCGTTTGACGTCTTCGAGCGCGAAGCGAAGCTGATTGGCGCCACGCAGGCTCAGCCCCAGCGTTTTGCCGGCCGGCGAGAAGGCCTGCGCGCCGATATCGAAGGTGCAGCGCGGCCCTATGAACAGGTTCACTTCGATGGCCGCGCGGCGCCCGATCTCCAGCATCTCGGTGATCTCCTCGTCGGTCATGAGCATGATGCCGCTGCCCTGGCTGACGCGGTGCACGGGCACTTTGCGCTTGCCGGCCTCCTCCAGAACGGCAGCCAGCACGCGGGGCCCCTCGGTGCTGGGGATTTCGATGCGATACTCTCCCCCGTCGGGGAAGCGGCGGGGGGAAGGCGGGCAATCCAGGGGATCGCCGCCCGGAAGGCTGATGCTTTCGAGGAACTCACGCGCAGTTTTCATATTCCGCTTTCTGTGTGCAGGGCAAACCCCGCGGCTGCAATATCGGTGAGAAGCACCTCCGCGGCGTGTCCGTGCAGGCCGAACACCTGCCGCACGAGGTCGCAAACCTGATCGTAGCCCCGTTCGTAGAAAACCACAATGGACGGGCCGGCGCCGCTCAGAGCGCAGCCCAGCAGGCCGGGCGCGCGCAGCTTCAGGATGTCTTCGAGGCCCGGAACCAGCGGCAGGCGGTAGGGCTGGTGCAGGCGATCCTCGAGGGCCGCGGGGAAGGCGGTGGTCGAGCCGGTGGCCAAAGCGGCGATCAGCAGGGCGGCGCGCTGCACATTGAACACTACGTCCTCTTTGCCGTAGCAGTGGGGCAGGACTTCCCGAGCCTTGGAGGTGGGCAGGAGGAAATCGGGCACCACGATGCCCACGCCGAAGCGGGCGGGCAACTCGAGGCGCACGGCGCGGGCCACGCCGCCGGAATCGATGGCGCTGGCCACGATGGAGCCCAGGATGCAGGCGGCAACGTTGTCGGGATGGCCTTCCAGGCGCGCGGCCTCGTCCAGGATGCGCAGCGCCTTCCAGCTCAGGCCGAGCATCACGTCGGCGATGACCACGCCGGCGGTGAGGGCCGCGGCGCTGGAGCCCAACCCCTTGCCGAGCGGGATCTGGTTCTCGATGCGCAGCTCGATGGCCGGCATGGGCAGGCGCACCTTTTCGGCCACGGCCAGGGCGGTTTGCCAGATGAGGTTGTCCGGGCCCGAAGGAATGAGCTCACGGTCACGGCCGGACACCTCGATGGACAACTGGTCGCTCTTCCGGAAGCGGCACTCCAGGTGCAGGCCCAGCGCCATGCCCAGGGCATCGAAACCGGGGCCCAGATTGGCGCTCGATGCGGGCACGCGCACGGTAGACCAGGACATAAACCGCCATTATACAGGGGCCTTAAACAGCCCCCGCTTCTTCGATAACGAGTTCGCCCTTGTCCGCGTCGAGCTCGGCCATCACGCCCAGGGGGAGGGTAAGCTGGTCCGCGGTGTGGCCCACGGTGAGGCCGGAGAGCACCGGGATGTTCAGCTTGCCCAGGATGCGGTCCAGGATCTCTCCCAGGGTGAAGGTGGAGGTGAAGGAGGGCTGGTAGTCGCGCGGCGTGCACTCGTGACACTCGCCGAAGATCAGGCCGGCGGCTTGGGCGAGTTTGCCGGCAAGGTGCAACTGCGTGAGCATGCGGTCGATGCGGTAGGGTTCCTCGCCCACGTCTTCCAGAAAGACCACGCAGCCGTGTGTCTCGATCTCAAAGGGTGTGCCCATGGTGGTGGAGATGAGCGTCAGGTTGCCGCCCACCAGGGGGCCGCGGGCCTTTCCCGGGCGCACGGTGCGCAGCAGGTGCGCCGGGCGCAGAGTGTTGGCCTCGGGTGGGTTGGTCAGCCGCCCGAGCGGCTCGGTGGTGAACAGAGCCTTGCGGAAGCACTGCTGGGTGTAGTCGGTGAACTGCGAGAGCACCACCGGACCGTGAAAGGTCACCAGCCCGGCTTTCTTCCGGATGGCCAGGTGCAGCGCGGTGATATCGCTATAACCGAGGAAGATTTTGGGATTCCGGCGGATGAGATCGTAGTCGATGCCGTCCAGCAACTGCTCCGAGCCGTAGCCGCCGCGGATGGCGAAGACGGCGCGCACCTCCGGGTCGCGGAACACCTGGTGCAGGTCCTGCAGGCGCTCTTCGACCGAACCGCCCAGGTAGCCGGCGCGCTTGCCGACGTTGGCGCCCATCTTCAGGCGCAGCCCGAAATACTCGATGGTTTTGCGGGCCAGCAGGAGGCTGTCGGGATCGGAGACGAAGGTGGAGGGGGTGATCAGGCCGACGGTGTCGCCGGCCCGCAGCACCGGGGGACGGATCCGCGGGCGGTCCTGAGCCGCCAGCATCGCGCCCGGCAGAGCCAGAAAACTGCGGCGTTTCATGGCGCCCGCGCTACTTGATTTCCAGGATTTCCTTCTCTTTGGTTCTGGCCGCCTGGTCGATTTTTTGCATGTAGCCGTCGGTCAGCTTCTGCACTTCGTCCAGGGCGCGCTTCTCTTCGTCCTCGGTGATTTTCTTGTCCTTGAGAAGCTTCTTCACGGCCTCGTTGGCGTCGCGGCGGATGTTGCGCACGGCCACGCGGTGATGTTCGGCCACCGCGTGCAGACGCTTCACCAGTTCCTTGCGGCGCTCTTCGGTCAGCGGGGGGATGGGCAGGCGGATGAGTTTGCCGTCGTTGGCGGGATTGAGTCCCAGATCGGAGACCCGGATGGCCTTTTCGATCGGGCCGATCTGGGAAACGTCCCACGGCTGGATGGTGATCATGGAGGGCTCCGGCACGTGCAGCGTGGCCACCTGGTTCAGGGGAGTGGGCGTGCCGTAATAGTCGACCCGGATGTGATCGAGGATGCTGAGGGAAGCCCGTCCGGTGCGGATGGAGGCCATTTCGTGCTGCAAGTCGGTGAGCGCCTTTTCCATGCGGCTCTTCTGGCCTGCCTCGATTTCCTTGACAGAGTTGAAAGACTGCCCGGCGGGGGCAGCGGAATGTTCTGTTTTCATAGGCGCACTAGTGAATCAACGTGCCAATGGGCTCCCCCATCGACATACGCATTATATTGCCGGCCCCGTTCAGGTTGAAAACGATGATCGGCAGGTGGTTGTCCCGGCACATAGCGATGGAAGTGGCATCCATCACACCCAGCGACTTCGAGAGCACGTCCATATAGGAGATCTCGGGGAACAGGACCGCATCGGGAAATTTCAAGGGATCTTTGTCATACACGCCGTCCACGCGGGTGGCCTTGGCGATCACTTCGGCGTGGATTTCCAGGGCGCGCAGGGTTGCGGCGGTATCGGTGGAAAAGTACGGATTGGAGGTGCCGGCGGCGAAGATGACCACGCGGCCCTTCTCCAGGTGCCGGATGGCGCGCCGCCGGATGTAGGGCTCAGCCACCTGGTGCATCTCGATGGCGCTCATCACGCGGGTGTGCATGCCCATCTGCTCCAGGGCGTCGGAAAGCGCCAGGGCGTTGATGACCGTGGCCAGCATGCCCATGTGGTCGGCCGTGACGCGATCCATGTTTTGCGCCGCCGCAGCGACGCCCCGGAAAATGTTTCCCCCGCCGACCACCACGCCGACCTGCACACCCGCGCGGTTGACGGCAACCACCTCCCCGGCCAGTTGCTTCACGCGTTCCGCATGAATGCCGAACGAAGCCCCCCCGGCGAGAGCCTCGCCGCTGAGCTTCAACAGGATGCGGTTGTACCTGGCCACATTATTCGGCGCCCGCTTCGGCCTGGGCCACGTCGCCGACCTTGAAGCGGACGAAGCGGGAGACGCTGATGTTCTCTCCGAGCTTGGCAATTTTGGTTTTCACCAACTGGCCCACCGTGAGCGTGGCTTCCTTGACGAAGGGCTGTTCGTACAGGCACACTTCCTCGTAGAACTTGCCGAGGCGGCCCTCCACGATCTTGTCCACCATCTTTTCGGGTTTCCCCTCCAGCAGGGCGCGCGCCCGCTGGATCTCGCGCTCTTTTTCGAGCACGGCGGGCTCCACATCCTCCTTGCGGATGTAGCGGGGGTCCGCCGCCGCGACGTGCATGGCGATGTCGTGCACCAGTTCCTTGAAGTCGTCGGTGCGCGCCACGAAATCGGATTCGCAGTTGACCTCCACCAGCACGCCCAACTGCCCGCCGTGGTGAATGTAGCTGCCGATCAGGCCCTGCCGGGTGGCCCGAGAAGCTTTTTTGGATGCCGAAGCGATGCCGCGCTTGCGGAGAATCACCTCCGCCTCGCCGATATCGCCGTTAGACTCCACCAGGGCGGTCTTGCACTCCATCATGCCCGCGCCCGTCCGTTCGCGGAGATCTTTGACCAATTGCGCGGTAATTTGAGCCATAGCTTTTTTTCAGAATTTCGAGGCCAGGGGTCGGAAGACGCAGATACCGGACCGCGGAAGCCCACCCCGGCGCGGGGCTTCCGCCTGCCCGGCGATTAAACGCCGCCTTCGGTGACGGCCGGTTGCGGCACCGGCTCGGCGGCGGTTTCCGAGGCCGGGCCTTTGCGCGGCGAGCCCGATGCGGATTCCTCTTCCATCAGGCTCTCCGCCATAATCTGTTCGGCGTACTTGGGATCCACGTACTGCGTGTATTCCGGGACCTCCTCGACCGGGGTCTCGTCGGAGACGATCTTCTCGGCGGTGAATTCCTGCTCGCTCGCCAGGGCGCGGCCCTCGACGATGGAGTCCGCGATCTTGCTGGCAAACAGGCGGATCGCGCGCAGTGCGTCATCGTTGCCCGGAATCACGTAGTCCACCTCGTCCGGGTCGCAGTTGGTGTCCACGATGGCGACGACCGGGATACCCAGGCGGCGCGCCTCTTTCACGGCGATGGCTTCCTTGTTCGAGTCGATCACGAACAGCACGTCGGGGAGGCCGGGCATGTCCTTGATACCCGCCAGGTTGGTCTCCAGGTGCTTGCGCTCGCGCTCGAGGCGGATGATTTCCTTCTTGGGCCGGCCCGCGTAGCCGCCCTCGGTGTTGGCCATTTGCTCCAGTTCTTTGAGCCGCTTGATGGACTTCTGCACGGTGGCCATGTTGGTGAGCAGGCCGCCCAGCCAGCGCTGGTTCACGAAGAACTGCTGGCAGCGCGTGGCTTCCTCGGCGATGGCCTCCTGCGCCTGGCGCTTGGTGCCCACAAAGAGCACGTTCTTGCCCTGCGCCGCCATTTCGCCCACGAAGCGCGCCGCGTCCTTGAACATCTTCAAGGTCTTTTGCAGGTCGATAATATAAATTCCGTTGCGTTCGCCGAAGATGTATTCCTTCATCTTCGGATTCCAGCGCTTGGTCTGGTGCCCGAAGTGAACGCCCGCTTCGAGCAATTCTTTCATGGATATTGCCGGCAAACTACCTCCTCAGATTGACGCCACCGGCGGACCACTCCGCCGCAAGCCGTCCGATAATCCCCTGGCCGGGGCGGCACACGTTCCAAGGCGAGATTTGTGTGCGCAAACCCCTGGGGAGAACCCTACAGTCACCTGACGCTGCGTGGGAGGCGCCAACACCGCAGCACTCATGAATTTCCACGCCGCGTCAAAAGCATTACCGTTTGGAGAATTGGAACCGCTTGCGCGCGCCCTTCTGGCCGTACTTCTTGCGCTCGTGCTTGCGCGGGTCGCGGGTCAGGTAGCCCAACTTCTTCAGCTTGGGCCGCAGTTCCAGATTGAACTCCACCAAGGCGCGGGCGATGCCCAGCCGGGCGGCGCCCGCCTGGCCGTTTACGCCGCCGCCGTCCGCCAGAATCAGAATGTCGAACTTGTCGGCGACTTCCGCCGCCAGCAGCGCCTGCTTCACCGTGACCCGGGTTGACGGGTCCGGAAAATACTCCTCAAATGGCCGGTCATTCACGCGGATGTCGCCTTTGCCCGGCCGCAAAAATACCCGTGCCACCGCGTTTTTGCGGCGCCCGGTTCCAAGATACTGCACTATCGTTGCTGCCACGAATCCAAACCTCTCGATGCTATTTCACGGCCAGCGCGGCGGGTTTCTGCGCCGCGTGCGGATGCCGGTCACCCGCATAGACCTTCAGTTTCCGGTACATCTGCTTGCCGAGCTTGGTTTTCGGCAGCATGCCGGCGATGGCGTCCTCCACCAGGCGCGCGGGCCGTTCGCTGCGCACGCGCCGGGCGTTCATTTCCACCAGGCCGCCGGGATATCCGGTGAAATGACGGTAGAGCTTGTCTTCCTCTTTCCGGCCCGAAAGACGAACTTTGGCCGCATTAATCACCACTACGTGATCGCCCGTGTCCAGGAACGGCGTGTAGGTGGGTTTGTGCTTACCCATCAAGACCATAGCAGCCTTGGCAGCCACTTTTCCGAGGACTGCGCCCTCGGCGTCAATGACATGCCACTGGCGCTTCATGTCGTTCTTGGAGGGGAATTCGGTACTCATTGACACACGTCTCCAGCTCTAGGTCTGCAAACTATTTAGCGTAGCGGGCGCGGGAGCGGTTGTCAAATTCGGCGGCGCGGCTGCACAATCGGGGGGAGTGCGCGAAGTGTGCCTGTTGGCGGCCCTGGCCTGGCGCAGCCTGGCGGCCGCACAAGGTCTGGCCTGCGACGCCTGCCACGGATCGCCCGGCCCCGGACGGGTGGCGGCCCCGCTGTGCCAGAGTTGCCACACGGGAACGGCCTTGCGAAACAGCGGGCGAATCCGCTTTCGCAGCGCCATGGACGAAAGCGGAAAACCGCGTCAGGCGGCGGATGCCACCTTCGGCGTGCCGTTGAATCTGCGCTACGCTCAGGCCACGGGCCACGGCGGCCTCAAGTGCGTCACCTGCCATGGAGAGCCTCACCAGCAGCCGCACGCCAGGGTGCTGGCGGATTGCGCGCCATGCCATCAGAAGGTGGACACCATCGAGGGCGGACCGCACGGGCTGCATCCCCTGGGGGAGCAGTGGATCGCCGCGCACGGTCTGGCGGTGGACGAAGCCGGCGCCGCCGCCTGCCGGAAGTGCCACGGCACAGACGAACGCGGCACGGTGCTCTCCCGCGCCCAGGCGGAGCGCCGCTTCCAGACCCGCTACGGAGAGAAGCGCTTTGCGCGGGGAACGCCGATCGGCTGTTATTCGTGCCATGCCGGACCTTCGCCCGCTTGACATAGGGGTAGGGGGTATCATATTAGATAGGGGTGGAGGGTATATGGCAGAACAGAAGGAACTGCGCCTGGCGATCGAAGGCATGCACTGCGGCGCGTGCGTGAACCGGGTGACCATGGCATTGCGCAAACTCGCGGGCGTGGACGTGCGCCAGGTGGAAGTAGGTTCCGCCCAGGTGGGCTACGATCCGCAGGCGGCCTCGCCGGAAGCGATCGCCGGCGCCGTGAACCGGATCGGCTTCACCGCCCGGGTGGCGGGCGAGTAACGAGGACTGCATGCCCGCCAGCGCTTCGGAAACCGCCGGAGAGTCGATCACGATCCCGGTCAGCGGTATGACCTGCGCCGCCTGCCAGTCGTTTGTGCAGCGTACGCTGGAGCAGCAACCCGGCGTCCTTTCGGCGGCCGTGAACCTGATGGCCCAAAGCGCCAGCGTGGTCTACACGCCGGAAGCCACGTCTCCGGAAAAACTCGTGGAGGCGATCCGCGAGACCGGCTATGGAGCCGAAGTGCCGGCGGCGGGCCGCTCGGCGATCGAGGAGCAGGAGGAGCAGGACCGGGAGGCGGCGCGCGAGTTTCAGCGGCTGCGGCGCAAGACCGCGGCCAGCCTGGCGGCAGGCGCGGCGGCCATGATCCTCTCCCTGCCGCTGATGCACGCTTACGGACACACGCGCCCGGTGAGCGATCCGCTGCTGCGGTGGTCCATGCGCCACCTGGATCCGGCCCTGCGGGCGGCTCTGCCCTGGCTCTACGCGGTGAGCCCAGGAGTGCTGCGTTACGGACTATTGGCGCTGACGGCGGTGGTCATGGCGTGGGCCGGACGGCAGTTCTACGTGAAAGCCTGGGCCGCGCTGCGGGTTCGTTCCGCGGACATGAACACGCTGGTGGCGCTGGGCACGGGCGCGGCGTTCCTCTATTCGGCCTTCGCGACGCTGGCGCCGGGCTTCTTCCTGACCCGCGGCGTGGCGCCGGACGTGTATTACGAAGCCGTGATTTTCATCCTCGCACTGGTGCTCACCGGTAATATGCTGGAGGGCCGCGCCACGCGACAGACCTCGGCGGCGCTGCGCAAACTGGCCGGGTTGCAGCCCAAGACGGCGCGCGTGGTGCGCGAGGGGGCCGAACAGGACCTGCCGGTGGAGCAGATCCGCCGCGGAGACACGGTCGTCATCCGGCCGGGCGAACGCCTGCCGGTGGACGGTGTGGTCCTGGCGGGCGCGAGCGGCGTGGACGAATCCATGCTGACCGGAGAATCCATGCCGGTGGAGAAGGCGCCCGGCGAGCGGGTGATGGGAGGCACGCTGAACAGGACCGGCACGCTGCGCTACCGGGCGACCACGCTGGGGGCGGATAGCGTGCTGGCGCAGGTGCTGCGCCTGCTGCGGGAGGCGCAGGGTTCGCGCGCGCCCATACAACGCCTGGCGGACCGCATCAGCGCCATCTTTGCGCCGGCGGTCGTCGCGGCGGCCATCCTCACGTTTACCGGCTGGCGAATTCTGGCGCCCCAGGCTTCGGTGTTTCAAGCCCTGGCCGCGGCGGTCGCGGTGCTGATCATCGCCTGCCCCTGTGCCATGGGGCTGGCGGTACCGGCGGCTGTGATGGTAGCCACGGGCCGCGGCGCGGATTACGGCATCCTGATCAAAGGCGGCGAGGCTTTGCAGCGCCTGGAGCGCATCGATACCGTGGTGCTGGATAAGACCGGCACCGTCACCCAGGGCCGTCCCGCCGTCACCGAGCTGGTGATGCTCGCCCCCGCGCTCACGGAGAGCCGCTTGCTGATGCTGCTGGCGTCGCTCGAAAAATCGTCCGAGCATCCGCTGGCCGAAGCCGTGGTGGCCTTCGCCCGGGAGCGCGGCGTGGAACTGGCGGAGGCCGAGCGCTTCGAGGCCCGTCCGGGCCTGGGCGCGGTGGGGACGATTCAGGGCGAGCAGGTGGCCGCCGGCAACGCCGCGCTGCTGGAGGCGTTGGGCATCGCGCACGAGCCAGCCGTGAGCGAGCGCCTTGCCGCGGAAGGCAAGACACCCTTGCTGGTGGCTGTCAACGGAAGGCTGGCCGCGGTCATCGGCGTGGCGGACACAGTGAAACCCGCCGCGGCCGAAGCGGTGCGCGCGCTGCGGCGGCAAGGTCTGCGGGTGGTCATGCTCACTGGCGACAACCGGCGGACGGCGCAGGCCATCGCCGGCCAGGTGGGCATTGGCGAGGTGGTGGCGGGGGTGCTGCCGGCCGGGAAAGTGGATACCGTGAAACGCTTGCAGCAGGAGGGCCGCACGGTCGCTATGGTGGGCGACGGGATCAATGACGCGCCCGCACTGGCCCAAGCCGATGTGGGCATCGCCATGGCCAGCGGCGCCGACGTGGCCATCGAAGCGGGAGACGTGACCCTGATGCGCAGCGACCCGCGCGGGGTGGCCCGGGCCATCGCGCTCTCGCGGGCCAGCATGCGCGTGATGTGGCAGAACCTGTTCTGGGCGTTCCTTTACAACAGCATCAGCATTCCCATCGCGGCGGGCCTGCTGTACCCGGTGTGGGGATTGCAAGTCAGCCCGGTGCTGGCCAGCGCGGCCATGGCATCGAGCTCGGTCAGCGTGGTTTCCAACAGCCTGCGGCTGCGGCGTCTGAAGTTGGCGTGAGGCAAACACATATGGCGGAAAGCGAAACGGCGACTACCACCTGCGGCTGCGAAGCCCAGGCCGGCGGCCGCAAGGCTGTGGCGGTCGATCCGGAAATCAAATCCTCCAACCTGAAGCGCCTGCGCCGCATCGAGGGCCAGATTCGCGGCCTCGAAAAAATGGTCGAGGAGGATCGCTATTGCGCGGACATCATCGTGCAGATCGCCTCGGCGCAGGAGGCGCTCCGCTCGGTGGGCCGCGCGCTGATGCGCAACCACCTGCGGCACTGCGCTGCCAAGGCCATCCGCGGCTCCGACGAGGAGGCCGGCGCCATGTACGACGAGTTGCTGGAGCTGATCTACAGACATCTGCGATAGGCGGATTTCCCGGCCGTGAGAGAAAAGCGACTGATACGAATCTTCTTCGTGTGTTTGGGAACGTCGGCCGCCTTCGCGCAGCAGGATCACGAACCTATGGGCACGAGCATGCCGGGCACGCATCACGCCATGAACCGCGCCGGCATGTACCTGATGAACCTGGCCTCGGGCACCGGCCGGAATCCGGCGGCGGCACAGATGCCCATGATCATGAGCCAGGCCGGAAGGTGGAACCTGATGTGGATGGGCACCGCCTTCCTGGTGGACACGCAGCAGAGCAGCCCGCGCGGCGGCGATAAGCTCTATTCGCCCAACTGGTTCATGCTGGGGGCGGAACACGCCCTGGGGCGTGGCAGCGTACTGATCAAAGGCATGCTCAGCCTGGAGCCCGCCACCATCACCGACCGCCGCTATCCGCTGCTCTTCCAGACCGGCGAGACGGCCTACGGCGTGCCATTAGTGGACGCCCAGCATCCGCACGACCTGTTCATGGAATTGAGCGTACAGTACGCCCGGCCGCTGGGCGAGAAGACCATGTGGAACGTGTACTACGCGCCTGTGGGCGATCCGGCGCTGGGCCCGGTGGCCTTTCCCCATCGCGCCTCGGCGGCTGAACTGCCGCAGGCAACCCTTGGCCACCACTGGGAGGACTCCACACACATTTCCTACCAGGTGGTCACCATGGGTCTGTCGCACGGCCCCGTGCGGCTGGAAGCCAGCGGATTCCACGGGGCCGAGCCGGCGGAGAACCGCTGGACCATCGCCTACGGCGGTATCGACTCCTGGTCCGCGCGGTTTTCGGTCACCCCCAACCGCAACTGGATGGGGCAGGTATCCGTGGGCCGCCTCAGTCATCCCGAGGCGGCCGAACCCGGCGACGTGGTGCGGGCCACAGCGTCGGCGCACTACAGCACGGCGAGCCTGGGCGAGCAGTGGTCTTCGAGCTTTATTTGGGGCAGAAACTATAAGACTTTCGACCGGCAGGCCACCAACTCCCTTACGGTGGAGTCCGTGAAGCAGTTCCGCCGGAGAAATTTCGTCACAGGGCGGTTCGAGTGGTCCCAGCGCGACGAATTGTTCGCGGCCACCCCGGAGATCGAGGAGCAACTCGCGCAGGCCGTGCACACGCGTGCGTTCCCGATCACCGCCTACACCATGGGCTATACGCGCGATGTGGGCTGGCTGCGGAATGTCGAAACGGGCGTCGGCGCCAACTTCAGCGCGTATGGGGTGCCCTCCGCGATCGAGCCGTACTACGGCGCGCACCCGGTTGGAGCGAACGTCTTCCTGCGGCTGCGCCTCCGTTCCGAGTAGAATTGCGGTCATGCGCGGGCGAAGCGCCGCTCCTCCAGTACGTGCATTTCATTGCCGAGCCGCGACCGTCACGGAGCGGTGGGCCCTGCTTTTCCTGTTTGCGGCGGCGCCGTGCGCCGCGCTGGACTTGAGCAAGGCCGCTGTAGTGTACCCATCCAGCTTCTCCGGTCCCGAAAAGAAGGCTGTGGCGATGCTCGTGGAGGAGGTGGAGAAGCGCGCGCAGATTCGCTGGCCCGCCGCCAACGTGCACCCTGCCACGGGGCCGGCCATCGTGCTGGAGCGCGGCCAGGGTCCCGCCGAGGGCTACCGGATCCACACCGGCGGTGATACCGTTACGGTGGCAGGCAACGATGCTCGCGGCGTGCTGTTCGGCGTGGGCCGCCTGTTGCGCACGCTGCGCATGGAAAAGGGCCGTATCGATCTGCCGGACGGCTTCCAGGTGACCACCGCGCCCAGGTATCCGCTGCGCGGCCACCAGTTGGGATATCGCCCGAAGACCAACGCCTACGACGCATGGACGGTGCCCATGTGGGAGCAGTATCTTCGCGACCTGGCGATCTTCGGCACCAACGCCATCGAACTGATTCCGCCGCGCTCGGACGATGCCGCCGACAGCCCGCATTTTCCGCTGCCGCCCATGCGCATGATGATCGAGATGTCCCGCCTGGCCGATGCATACGGCCTGGATGTCTGGATCTGGTACCCGGCCATGGATGCGGATTACTCCAACCCGCGAACCGTCGAGGCCGCCTTGAAAGAATGGGGCGAGGTCTTCCGGCAGTTGCCGCGTATCGACGGCGTGTTCGTTCCCGGTGGCGATCCCGGACACACGGAACCGAGATATCTGCTGGGTCTGCTGGAGCAGGAGACGCAGGTCCTGCACCGCTATCACCCCCGGGCGCAGATGTGGGTCTCGCCCCAGAGTTTCACCAGGCCCTGGATGGACGAGTTTCTGGGCATCCTGAAGAACCGGCAGCCGGCCTGGCTTGCGGGTGTGGTCTACGGCCCGCAGGTGTCCCTGACGCTGGCTGAGTTGCGCGATGCCGTGCCGCGGCGTTACCCCATTCGTTTGTATCCGGATATCACGCACAGCCGGCAGTGCCAGTATCCCGTGCCGGACTGGGACGTGGCCTATGCCGCCACCGAAGCCCGCGAAGTGATCAATCCGCGGCCGATGGACGAGGCGCGCATCTTCCGCCTGACGGCGCCGTACTCTATCGGTTTCATTACCTATTCCGAAGGCGCCAACGACGACGTCAACAAGATGATCTGGAGCGGGCTGGGCTGGGACCCGCAAGCGGATGTGGTGGACCTGCTGCGCGATTTCAGCCGCTACTTTATCTCCAGCGAGGATGCCGAGAGCTTCGCCCAGGGCCTCCTGGCGTTGGAGCGGAACTGGCACGGGCCTCTGCTGACCAACGGCAATGTGTTCTCCACGCTCGAATCCTTCCAGGTGATGGAGCAAGCCGCCACGCCCGCGCTGAAACACAACTGGCGATTCCTGCAAGCGCTCTACCGGGCCTATTACGACGCCTATACGCGCCGCCGCCTGATCTACGAGACGGACCTGGAGGCGGAGGCCATGGACAAGCTGCGCGCGGCGCCGCGGCTGGGTTCGGAGCCGGCCATGGAAGAAGCGCGGCGCATCCTGGAGCGGGCCGTGCTCGAGCCCGCAGCGACGGACTGGCGCGCGCGTGTCTTCGAACTGGCCGAAGCCCTGTTCCAGACTATCCGCATGCAGTTGAGCGTGCCGCGCTACCAGGCCATCGCGGTGGACCGCGGCGCCAACCTGGACACCATCGACGTGCCCCTCAACAACCGCGTGTGGCTGGAGGAGCGTTTCGGGGACCTGCGCCGCAACGCCGACGAGAAAACCCGCCTGGCTGGGATCGCCGAAATCGTGAACTGGACCGATCCAGGGCCGGGCGGCTTCTATGACGATCTCGGCGACCTCATGCGCCAGCCGCACCTGGAGCGCGGTCCCGGCGCTCAAGAAGATCCGGCCTTCCAGAAATCCGCCCTGGTGGGCTTCGCCTACCGGCCCGAGTGGCGCAGTTCCTGGTGGACGGACGCCGAAGCCCTGCACGAAATGCCGCTCGAAATGCGCTACGATCATCTGGATCCCGGGGCGCAATACCGGCTCCGCGTGGTCTACGCCGGAGACAGCCCCTCGCGCAAAATTCGCCTGGAGGCCGCCGGCGGCATTCAGATTCATCCCTTTCTGGCCAAGCCCGCGCCCCCGCGCCCGCTGGAGTTCGACATCCCGCGCGAGGCCACGGCCAAGGGGAATTTGGACCTGCGCTGGTATCGCGAGCCCGGCCTGGGGGGCAACGGGCGCGGCTGCCAGGTCTCCGAAGTTTGGCTGATCCGAAAATGAACACAACCAATTGGGAAAGTCCCGTCAAAAAGCAGTTGCGCGAAGGCCGCCCGGTGGTGGCAGCCACCATCACCACCGCGAGCGTGGAAGTGGCGGCTCAAATCGCCAACATGGGCTTCGATTATCTGTGGGTGGAGATGGAACACTCCCCCATCACTCTGGAAACGCTCCGCCACATCGTGCTGGCCACGCGCGGGCTGCCCGCGCAAGTCTTTGCGCGCGTGCCGGTGAACGAACTCTGGACCGCCAAGCGCGTGCTGGATGCAGGCGTCAGCGGGGTGATCTTCCCCTTCACCAGCACACCGGAACTGGCGCGGCAGGCGGCCGCGGCGTGCCGCTATCCGCCGGCCGGGCGGCGCGGCTCCGGAGCCAACCTGGCCCGCTTCACCTGGCCGGAACAGGGCAACTATCCGGATTCGGCCGACCAGAACGTCACGGTGATCACCATCATCGAGGAAGCCCGCGCCGTGGAGAACGTGGAGGAGATCGCCGCCACGCCGGGCATCGACGTGCTGTTTATCGGCACCAGCGATCTTTCCTACTCCCTGGGGCTGCGGGGCAAGCAGGATCACCCGAAGCTCCAGGAGGCCATCGCCAAGGTGGTGGAAGCCGCGCGGCGCCACGGAAAAGCCGTGGGCCGGCCTGCCGCCGGACCGGAGCAGGTGAAGCAGTACCTGGAACAAGGCTTCCGCCTGTTCCAGGCTCCCACGGAACTGGGCTTCCTGGCCGCCGGCGCGAAGGGCTACCTGGAGCCGCTGGAGAAGTCGCGTGCCCAAGCCCAGCCGCGCGCCATTTACTGAACCAGCGCGTAGTCCCCGCTACAAGTGGTACGTGGTGGGCATGCTCTGGTGGATCGCGTTTTTCAACTACGCGGACCGCCAGGCGGTGTTTTCGGTCTTCCCGCTGCTCGAGCGGCAGATGCACCTGAGCACCGTGGAACTGGGCCTGCTGGGTTCTTCCTTCGCCTGGGTCTACGGCCTTTGCGCGCCGTTTGCCGGCGGCATCGTGGACCGGGTCCGCCGCAAGACCGCCATTCTGGGCGGCTTGCAGGCCTGGAGCCTGATCTGTATGGCCACGGCGCTCTCGCGCAATTTCCGGCAACTGCTCTGGTTCCGCGCCGCGGAAGGTCTGGGCGAAACCTTTTACTTCCCCGCCTCCATGTCGCTGGTCAGCGACTACCACGATAAGCGCACGCGTTCCCGGGCGCTGGGCACCCATCAGACCAGTGTCTATATCGGCACCATCGCGGGCGGATTCTTCGCCGGGCTGATCGGACAAGTCTACGGATGGCGCTGGTCTTTTGTGGTGTTCGGCGGCCTGGGCGTTCTGCTGGGCCTGGTGCTCAGCCGCGTCCTGGTGGAACCGCGCCGCGGGGCGGCCGAGGAGGCCCGGCCGGCGGCGGAAATGCCCGTGCGGGAGGTCCTGCGGCTGATCTGGAGCACGCCTACCGCGGTGATCCTGATGGCGGCCTTTCTGTGCGCCAACTTCGTCGCGGTGGTGCTGCTTTCCTGGATGCCGACCTTCCTCTACCAACGGTTTCATCTCAGCCTGGCCATGGCCGGCCTCACGGCCACCATCTACGTGCAACTGGCCAGCATGGTGGGCTCGCCGCTGGGCGGCTGGCTGGCGGACATCCTGCGCCGGCGCATGCCGGGCGGGCGCATGGCGGTGCAGGCGGCCGGGGTGCTTTGCGGGGCGCCCTTCGTGGTGCTGTGCGGGGCCACGCAATCCGAAGGCTGGCTGGTGGTCGCTCTGACGGCGTGGGGCCTGTTCAAGGGGCTGTATGATGGCAACATCTTCGCTTCCATGTTTGACGTGATTCGTCCGGAGGCGCGCGGCACGGCCGCCGGCTTCATGAACATGGTGGGATGGTTGGGCGGCGGCGGAACCGCCCCGCTCGTCATCGGCTACATCGCCGGGCGGCAGAGCCTGGGGCTGGCCATCTCGATGGCCGCGGTGGTGTACCTGGCAGCGGGCGCGTTGCTGATCGCCGGCATCCTGGCCTTCGCTCGCCGCGACGTGGCGCGCATGGAGGCGCAGTTGGAGGGGCAATCCGGTGTGGGCCATTCCGCTTAGCCTGTGCTTCGCCGCCGCGCTCGCGGCGCAATCGCTCGAGATCCGCTCGGAGTTTCAGCGCGTGGATCCCTTCGGGCAGGTAGTGGCGGCCGACCGCACGGAGCACCCGCGCGAGATTCTCTCCCCCGCCGTGGCCCGGAACGCCTGGACTTCTTTTCAGATCACGGCCACGATTCCCGAGAATACCCCGTCATTTCTTTACGTCCAGCAAAAGCCGGAGTTCTTCGAGCTTAAACTGTACAAGGAGCTGTACGTCAGGACGCCAGGCGGCTGGGTGCCCGATCCTCTGCGTGCGGAGAACCTGCCGGCCTTCCTGTTTCTGCCGGACCCGGAGGCGCCCATCCCGGGACAAGCGGTGGTCACCTACTGGCTGGATGTGTGGGTTCCGGAGAGGACCCCCGCGGGCCGTATGCGCATGCAAGCCGTACTGAAATCAGGCGACCGCTGGGTCATCTCCCCGATGGAAGTGCGAGTGATGGAAGCCGCCGTGCCGAAGTTGCGCTGGCAGCCCGGCCGAGTGGCGCCGGTGGCCGCCCGCGCGGATGCGTCCGCGTGCGCCATCAACGGCGAATCTGCCCCGCCGGAGACCATCCGCCAATCCATCCGGCGCAACGCGGTGCAGTACACCGCGCTGGCCCACAGCCTGGGCACGGCGGCCTCCTGGTGCCAGTCGCCCGGCCCGGACCCGGAGTGGTTTCTGCGCGCCCGAGAAAAGCTCTTCAAGCTGCCAGTGCAGTAGTCCCAGGCCCAGAGAACACCGGCCTCGGATGCCGGAGCGGACTGTAAGCCCCCAACCTTGAGCGAAGTCAACAACGTCGTGCAATCGAACTGAATCCTGCTGACGACTTATCAATCCCGAGCGTCTTTAGGAGATGGACTCCCTTTCCCAGAATCCGCCCCACAAACTGCTTGGCGAGCGCCGAGGTGCCCCCCGGTTTGAACAGGCCCACTTCTGCCCGCAACATTAGATGACCCGCAGGCTCTGCAACAAAGGGTTGCAATGTCCTGAATAGGTTTGCCGGCACAGATACCCCGGTAAAAGAAATCGACTTTCTGGCAACTGAAGGAGGGTCCTCCACACTGGAGCGGTTGAGTACACCCCCCCACCCCCGCTGATCGAACAAGAATAATAGTCTAATTGATCCAGCTGATAAGTAACTCGTGAACCGCCGTACGGGCAACTGGTATAAGAAACACAATCGATGGCACACGTCGCGGTTCTTGTCGAGCAGCCTTGAGCGAACGCTGGAGCGGACGTCCGGAGAATGCCCATGATCAGGAATCCCAGCAAATACAATCGGAACACAACAACTTCACGATAGGATATTGGCATTTTTGGATACCTCCTTAGACTAGACCTAGCTGTTAGTCTTGGTGCTCTTATCGACCGCTATAGACTGCCAGACTGGCGCGAGGTGAGACGATGAAAAATTCGCCTTCAGTGGCTCCGATATAGCCTCCCGGCATGTAGCCTGCCGGGTTTGCTGCGGTCTTGTATTCGGCGTACGTTGGGATTGCGAACCGCAAGCTCTCCTGAACGTTACCTTGACCGTCGAGTTTCAGAACCACAGCGCCTTCGGCCAACGGATGACAGAGTATCGATATATAGAGACTTCCGATGGGACTGTTGGCCAAGGAGTCGAGCAATACCGCCCCAGGATGGCCACACTCGGCGCAACCCGCGCGAGCGGCTTGGACTTCCGGTGCGTCGAGCAGGGCCGTTCGGACAACACCGCCTTCGAGATCCCCTATCGTTATTTCTGCTTCGATTGCTTTTACAACAGCGAAGCGTGTGCCCGTCACGGGCCGGATGTGGAACACGCGCGCAGGCCCAACCCGCATTACAGGCGTCCAACTTGAACCAGACAACGACGCAACGAGGCCTTCCGAAGTAACGAGGACGGGCACATCATTCACCAGAGTCATATCCGCCACGCCTGAAACTCCCAACACTGGAATACGCTGGAACTCCGTGCCACTTTGATCGAAGACGACCAATCGAAGACCTGTGGGCTCGCTATGCAGCAACACATACACCCTGCCTTTCGAGTCCACGCCGAAAAATCGCCCGTGATTCTGCCTCGGGCCGATGTGGATGGTCTTCTTCAATACACCGTCTTGGTCTGTACGCAAAATCACGGAACGGGCGTCGTCAGCGGTCGGGTTCATAGAGCCCAGGAAGTAGAGGCCAGTCGGGTGGGCGATGAAATAGTCAACAAATTTAAGGTTTGTTTGAACCGCCAACGGAAGTTCCTGGCGGATCTCAATAACTCTTAGAGGTGTGGCCATCGGAATATCCGCCGCACGCATGGCGCATGCTTGGGCCGCGATCACTAAAAGATATAAAGATCTTAAAGGCATTAATATCGCCTCCAGTGCAGAAGTGTAAATGATCCATCGACCGCTGTCAATAGTATTTAATGAACAATTTCGGACATTTAATGGGCTACCACACCACTTAGCAGCGTTGCGCACGCTCCGTCGGCCTGTAATTGTCTGTAATACTAATCCCGTGGGGCTAATCCAGGGGGCGAAGATCAATAAACCGGGCACCAGGATTCCCAGCGCGATACCCGCGCCCGAAACAACCCACGGGGACGTCTTTAGATGCCGCCGCCCTGCGCGAAGTCCCCTTCGCCGGCGAGCACGCCGCGCTTCTCGAGCAGGCTGCAAATCTCCTCGGCGGCCCGGTCGAGGTTCCCGGAGAGGCTCGCCGCGTCCACTTCCAGGAACTGATCCGCGCCCACCAGGCGGCTGGCCCGCTCCCTTTCGGCGGCGTCCTCCGGCCGCACGGAGCAGATGGTGATCATGCCGGCCGCATTGGAGATTTTCGCCAGTTCGGCCAGGATGAAGGCATCCTTCTCGTCGGCCAGCACGTGCACCAGGCAGCCGCGGTCGAACAATTTGCGCTCCACCACGAACGCCAGTTCCGGGTTGCCCTCCAGCCAGATGGTAGCCGCGTGGTGGCCGTAGCGCGAGGCGCGTTCCGGAGGCGAGACCCGGCTGTTCTCGAACGTCAGGCCGTCGAGCAGCGTGCTCTTCAGTTGGGCTTCCCGGGGTTCGCGGCCCGTGATCATGCCCGCGCCCACGGTTTCGTTGGAGATCGGGTCGATCAGGATGAAGCTGCCCGTGGCCCGGTTGCGCTTGTAGGGATCGAAGAACAGCGGCCGGTGCGTTTCGATCACCACAGCGCCGATTTCGTTGAGTTCCAGACGGGTGGCGGGCTCCTTCTCCAGCGTGTTGACGTTGACTTTGTAACGGATGGCGCGCACGCCGGCGCGGACCACCTGGGTGGTGTGCTTCACCAGGTAGGGGCGGCCCGGATCGAGCGGCGTGTGGCTCATCCAGACCATGCGGGCGTCCAGCTGCTTGGCCACGTGCGGGGCGTGTGTGGGGTGCACCAGCATGTCGCCGCGGCTGATGTCGATCTCGTCCTCCAGAGTCACGGTGACCGACATGGGCGGAAATGCCCGGGACAGGTTGCCGTCGTAGGTCGCGATGGCCTTCACCCGCGTGGTGCGGCCGGAGGGCAGCACCATAACGGTGTCTCCCGGCCTGATCACTCCCGAAGCCACCTGGCCGCCGTACCCGCGGAAATCCAGGTTGGGGCGGATCACGTACTGCACCGGAAAGCGCATCTCCGTGAGGTTGCGGTCGCTGGCGATGTGCACGGTCTCCAGGTAATGCAGCAGGCTCTCGCCGGTGAACCACGGCATGCGATCGCTTTTTTCCACCACGTTGTCGCCATGCAGGGCGCTAATGGGGATGAAGTGCAGGTCGGGAACCTGGAATTGCGCCACGAACCCGTCGAACTCCTGGCGGATGTTCTCGAACACTTCCTCGCTGAAGTCCACCAGGTCCATTTTGTTGACCGCGACCACCATGTGCTGGATGCCCAGCAGAGCCGCGATGAAGGCGTGGCGGCGCGACTGCGGCAGTACGCCGTGGCGCGCATCCACCAGGATGATGGCCAGGTTGGCAGTGGAAGCGCCGGTGGCCATGTTGCGGGTGTATTGTTCGTGGCCCGGCGTGTCGGCGATGATGAACTTCCGCTTGGGCGTCGAGAAGTAGCGGTAGGCCACGTCGATGGTGATGCCCTGCTCCCGCTCGGCCCGCAGCCCGTCAGTCAGCAGCGCGAAATCCAGCGGCCCGGACGTCTGGTTGACGCTGACCTTCCGCACCGAGGCCAACTGATCCTCGTAGACCCCCTTGGAGTCGTACAACAGCCGGCCGATCAGCGTGGACTTGCCATCATCCACGCTGCCCGCCGTGGAGAACCGCAAAAGTTCCTTTTCTTCGTTCTGACGGAGGAAGCTTTCGATGTCCGTCACGGTCACCGGGGTCGTCGAGGTCATCAGAAATACCCTTCCCGCTTCTTCAGTTCCATGGAGCCTTCCTGGTCGTGGTCGATCACGCGGTTCTCTCGCTCCGACCGCCGGAACAACATCATCTCCTCGATAATCTTCGGCACGGTGTCGGCCTCGGACCGGATGGCGCCGGTGCAGGGACTGCAGCCCAGCGACCGCATGCGGCACATCACCTTCTCGGTTCGCTCGCCCGGCAGCAGAGGGATATCCTGCTCCACCGGAATCAGCGTGTTGCCTCGCACCACCATGTCGCGCTCCTTGGCAAAGTACAGCGGCACGATGGGAATGTTTTCCAGGTAGATGTACTGCCAGACATCCAGTTCCGTCCAGTTGGAAAGCGGGAAGACGCGAATGCTCTCCCCTTTGTCCACCCGGGCGTTGAACAGGTTCCAGAGTTCCGGCCGCTGGTTTTTGGGGTCCCACTGGCCAAAAGAATCGCGGAAAGAGTAGATCCGCTCTTTGGCGCGCGACTTTTCCTCGTCCCGGCGGGCGCCCCCAAAGGCGGCATCATAGCCGCCCTCCGCCAGTGCGTCCAAAAGCGAGCGGGTCTTGAGCAGGCCGCAGCACTTCGAGGTTCCCAGGCGAAATGGGTTGGCGCCCTCCTCGATGGCCTTCCAGTTGGTGTGCACAATCAGGCGCGCCCCGATTTCGGCCGTGAAACGATCCCGGAATTCGATCATTTCCCGAAACTTATAAGTCGTGTCGATGTGCAGCAAAGGGAAGGGGATTTTGCCCGGATAGAAGGCCTTCTGAGCCAGGCGCACCATCACCGACGAATCTTTGCCGATGGAATACAGCATTACCGGCCGCTGAAATTCGGCAACCACTTCGCGGAGGATGTGGATGCTCTCCGCTTCCAGCATACGGAGATGTGTTAAGGTCAGCTTATCCACGTCTCAAGATTATAGGATACTACGCAATGGCGCCAAACTCCATCTGGATTGGGGTGATTGTCCTAGGACTAGCCTTCCCAGCGGCCCCCCAGTCCGAGCCGCTCTCGGGCGCGCGCATTCGCGCCCACGTGCGGTTTCTCGCCAGCGATTTGCTGGAAGGACGCGGCGTGGGCACGCGGGGCGGCCAGTTGGCGACCGAATACATCGCTACCCAGTTTGCCCTGGCGGGGCTCCAGCCTGGCGGCGATCACGGCACTTATTTTCAGCAGGTTCCGCTAGTAGGTGTAACCACCGGGGAGGGCGCTACCCTGGCTGCCGCGGCGAAGCGCAAGACCGAGCCTTTCCGCTGGCTGGAGGACTTCGTGGCCAACAGCCAGACCCAACAGCCGGAAACCCGCTTCGATGCCGAAGCCATATTCGTCGGTCATGGCATCGTGGCGCCGGAATTTCATTGGGATGACTTCAAGGGTGTGGATGTACGGGGAAAAGTACTGGTACTGTTCACCAACGAGCCTGCATCCAACGATCCCAGGTTTTTCGGCGGCCGGGCCCTTACTTACTACGGCCGGTGGACCTACAAGTACGAAGAGGCCCAGCGCAAGGGGGCGCTGGGCTGCCTGATCATCCACACCAGGCCCACCGCCGGCTACGGCTGGGAGGTGGTGCGGAATTCCTGGGGCCGCGAGCAACCATTCGTAACGGTAGCGCCAGGCGAACCCACGCTGGCCATTGCCGGGTGGCTCGCCAAAGACGCTGGCGAAAGGCTGCTGCAGATGTCGGGTCACGACGTGGATGAGTTGCTCTCAGCGTCTGATTCGCGAGATTTTCGGCCGATTCCCCTGGGAGTCCGCATCCGCGGGTACCTGCCCAGCCGCATCCGGGCCCTGGACACCCGCAACGTGGCGGGCGTGGTGCCCGGCAGCGACCCGAAGCTGCAATCGGAGGCTGTGCTCTTCACCGCGCACTGGGATCATTTGGGCATCGGCACGCCGGTCAACGGCGACGCCATTTACAACGGCGCGGTGGACAACGCCACCGGCTGCGGGGTGCTGCTCGAGCTGGCGCGGGCCTGGGCAGGCTTGCCGGAAAAGCCGCGGCGCTCCGCGGTCTTCCTGGCGGTGACTGCGGAAGAGGGTGGGCTGCGGGGCTCCGAGTATTACGGCTTGCACCCGGCTTTCCCTGCCGGCAGAACGGCGCTGGCGCTGAATTACGACGCCCTGTTTCCCTTTGGCCGCACGCGCGACGTGGTGGTGGCCGGCGCCGAGCGCACTACCCTCTGGCCGCTGGTGCAGCAGATCGCCCGACGCATGGAACTGGCCATCAAGCCAGATCCCCGCCCCGAACAGGGGAGCTATTACCGCTCCGACCATTTTTCGCTGGCGCGCGTGGGCATCCCGGCCTTCACCATCGAAAACGGTACGGATTTCTACGGCAAGCCGGCGGATTTCAGCGAACGTCTGTTCGAGGAATTCAACTCGAAGCACTACCACCAGCCGTCGGACGAGTACCACGAGGATTGGGATTTCTCGGGGCTCGAAGAAATGTCGCGCTTCGGATTCGTGATCGGCACGGCGGTAGCCAACCAGGACACCTTGCCCACGTGGAACAAAGGCGACGAATTCCTGGCGGCGCGGCAGAAGAGCGGGGTGACGGGCGGCTCGCGCTAGGCCCGCTCGACGGTGACGATGGCCTGCGCTTCGGCCGAGCGCCCCTCGCCCACCGGGCCGACGTTTTCGGCGGTCTTGAACTTGACCGAGACGCGATCCAGTGCCAGGCCCAGCGTGGCTGCCAGCTTCTCGCGGATGGCCAGCCGGTAGTCTTTCAGCTTGGGCCGCTCCAGGATTACGGTCGAGTCCACATGCACGACGCGGAAGCCCCGCTGCTCCACCAACTCTCGCGCGTGCGCCAGGAAGCGCAGGCTGTCCGCGCCCTTCCAGCGGGGATCGGAATCCGGGAAGTGCAGGCCGATATCGCCCAGCGCGGCAGCTCCCAGCAGCGCGTCGGTGATGGCGTGCGCCAGCACGTCGGCATCGGAGTGGCCCTCCAGGCCCAGTTCGGAAGGAATGGTGATACCCCCCAGGATGAGGGGCCGCCCCGGGGCCAGCCGGTGGACATCCCACCCGAGGCCGCTGCGATATTCGCTCACGGTGCGTGCCGGGTGGTTTCCTGTTCCAGGAACAACCGGGCCAGGTCCATGTCGCCGGGCTTGGTGATTTTGATGTTGCGGTCGCTGCCCGGCACTACGCTGACTTCCACCTGCTCCAGGCGTTCCACCAGGCTGGACTCGTCGGTGCCTGCGAACCCGTCCTCCACCGCGGATTCAAACGCCCTCCGCAGGAGGTCATAGCGGAACACCTGGGGAGTCTGCGCCAGCACCAGCTTGTCCCGCGGGATGGTGCCGCGAATTTTGGCCTTGGCCGCCTGAGCGCGGCTCACCTGCTTGACCGTATCCACGGGCACGACCCCCACGATGGCCGCGCCTGTTTCCGCCGCCTCGTCGATCACCTTCTCGATGGTCTCCGAGTCGATGAAGGGCCGCACGGCGTCGTGTACGGCCACCAGGTCCGTATCCGGGTCCAGCGCCCGCAAGCCGTTTTCCACTGACTGCTGGCGGCTGTTGCCGCCCTCGACCACCCGCAGCCGCTTGCCGTGCGCCTCCCGCTTCAGCAGATCGGCCACCCAATCCAGATCCTCGGCGCGCACCGCCACCACGATGTCCGTGATGCGGCCGGAGGCGGCAAACTTCCGCACGGTGTGCACCAGGATGGGAGATCCCTCGAGCAACATGAATTGTTTCCGGCTGGTCCCCGCCTTTTCCGCGGAGGTGCGGCCCATACGGGTACCCAGCCCGGCAGCAGGCAGAATAACAGCAACTTTCATAGGCTTCGCCGCCAGAGCCGACCCGGGGCCGGCCCCGCCGGAGTGCGAAGTTATGATTCTACCGTGGTTTTCTCCGATGGGAGAGGCTCGGTCTTGCGTGGCGGCCGCTCGTGTCTTTCGCCGGCCACCGCTCCGTGCAGCCGTTCGTCGAACTTGCCGAAGATCATCTTGCCGGCGGTGGTCTGGAGCACGCTGGTCACGACGATATCGATGGTCCTCGAGATCATTTTTTTGGCGTTGTCCACCACCACCATGGTGCCGTCATCCAGGTATGCCACTCCCTGGTTGTATTCTTTGCCTTCCTTAAGGATGAAGACCCGCATGGTCTCGCCGGGCAGCACGATAGGTTTCAGGGCGTTGGCCAGTTCGTTGATGTTCAACACCTCCACGCCGTGCAACTGGGCGACCTTGTTGAGGTTGAAATCATTGGTGATAATTTTCGAGTCGTAGACCTTGGCCAGTTCGATCAGCTTCATGTCTACGTCGCGAATGTGCGGGAAGTCGTCCTCCACGATCTGCACATTCAGGTGCGCCATCTTCTGCACCCGCTGAAGAATGTCCAGACCGCGCCGCCCGCGGTTCCGCTTCATGGAGTCCGCCGAATCGGCTACCAGTTGCAGTTCCCGCAGCACGAACTGCGGGATCACCAGCACGCCGTCCAGGAAGCCGGTTTCGGCAATATCCGCGATGCGCCCATCGATGATGACACTGGTATCCAGGATCTTAAAAGCTCGCTTGACGGCTTTTTCGCCGCCGAAAATCCCTCCCAGGGCGGAGAGATTGAGCATGTCTCCTTTTTTGGCGCCGACGATCAGACCGACATAGGTCATCCAAAGCAGAAGACAGATTTGCACGAAGAATGTAGTGGATTTATCAACAGTGGTCGGGTTGGCCCAACTCAGGACCAGGGACATCAGAAAGGCTCCGAAAATCCCCAGTACGGACCCGCATGCCGCTCCGATCAGCCGTTTCAGGCTGACATTTTCCAGGCGTATCTCGAAGAAAATGATGCCCACGCCCAGAGCCAGCCCCCCCAGGCCTGCCGCAACCGAAGGACCGGAAGCCTGAAAAGGGTGGAGGAAGTAAGCACAGCCGCTTAATACCAACACGAAAATGATGCGGACGATGGTTAGATCGAGCATGAGGAACACCCCCTTTAGGGTGCGTACCAATTAGCGCATGGACACCCGTTACGGACGCTGCCCGAACGAACCCGCAGCGTCGCGCCAAGAGTATACCACCAGGCTCGAAAAACTGAGAGCGGCATTTGGAGATGGCTGCACTCCCGCATCTGGGGGCCGCGCCGCCGGGGTAAGATAATCCAAATGATCTCCGGTGCCAAGCAGCTTTTCCTGATCCCGGTCCTGCTCGCGGCCGCGGCTTCCGGCGCCCTGGGCCAGTCCCTGATCGAGTCCGGAAGGAAGCAATTCGAAGCGCGCTGCGGCGCCTGCCACGGTGCCGACGGCGGCGGCGGGGAACTCGGCCCCAGCCTTCTGGAGCGCCGCGGGAGGACGCTTTCCGAGCAGACCATCCGCGATGCCATCCGAAACGGCATCCCCGAGGCCGGCATGCCGGCGTTTCACCTTTCCGCGGAGGACGAGGGCGCCCTGGTGGGCTTCGTGCGCGCTCTGACCCGGCCGGCCGCCGAAAGTGAGGTGCCGGGCGATGCGGCCGCCGGCGATGCGTTCTTCTGGGGGCAGGGTAAGTGCGGTGGCTGCCACATGATTCGCGGCCGGGGGGGTATCACGGGGCCGGATCTCACCAGCCTGGGCCAGCAGCGTACCTTGGGCCAGATCCAGCAGGCCCTCGAACGCCCCGAACTCGTGCGGCAGACCGGTTACCGGCAGGTGACCGTGCGCCTGGCGGACGGCAATACGCTGAGCGGGGTGGCCAAGAATGAAAGCGCCTACGATTTGCAGCTCCAGGACCGTGCGGGCCGCTTGCATTTCCTGCGCCGCAGCCAGATCAGCCGGGTGGAGCATGATCCCAAGCCGCTGATGCCGGCCTTTCATCTCGGCGAGACGCAAAAACGGGATCTGCTGGCCTTTCTAAGCCGCCTGAACGGCGCCGGGCCGGGAACCTCCACCTGGAGCGGCCGCGCCCTGCCGCAAAAGCCCGGCGAGTGGGCCACGTATCACGGCGATCCAGGCGGCAACCGCTACAGCTCCCTGGATCAGATCACCACCGGGAACGTACAGAGCCTCGGCGCCAGGTGGATCTTCCCCGTCGCTGGAGCACGCCGCCTGGAAGTCACTCCCCTGGTGGTGGATGGGGTGATGTACGTGACCACCGCGAACCAGGCCTACGCCCTGGACGCGCGGAACGGCCGGGCTATCTGGCACTACCAGCGGCCCCTGACCAAGGGTCTGGTGGGGGATGCAGCCGGAGCCATCAATCGCGGTGTGGCAGTGCTGGGAGACCGTCTCTTCATGGTCACCGACAACGCTCACCTGCTGGCTCTCGACCGCCGCAACGGCGGGCTCATCTGGGATGTCGAGATGGCGGACTATCACCAGCATTACGGCGCGACCTCGGCGCCCCTGGTGGTCCGGGACCTGGTGATCTCGGGCACCTCCGGCGGGGATGAGGGTGCACGCGGCTTCGTGGCCGCCTATAAGGCCTCCACGGGCGAGCGCGTCTGGCGGTTCTCCACCATGCCGAAGCCGGGGGAACCGCTGGCCAGCACCTGGGTCGGACGGGCCATCGAGCACGGCTGCGGCACCGCCTGGCTCACCGGCACCTACGACTTCCAGAACAATACGCTGTTCTGGCCCACCGGCAACCCCTGCCCGGACTACAACGGCGACGAGCGCAAGGGCGACAACCTGTACTCGGATTCCGTGCTGGCGCTCGAGCCGGAGACCGGCAAGCTGAAGTGGTATTACCAGTTCACGCCGCACGATTTGCACGATTGGGACTCCACGGAAACGCTCATGGTGGTGGATGCTGAGTTCCAGGGCCGCCAGCGGCAGCTATTGATGCAAGCCAACCGCAACGGCTTCTTCTACGTTCTGGACCGCACCAACGGCAAGGTGCTGCTGGCCAAGCCGTTCGTCAAGAAGCTCACCTGGGCCAGCGGCATCGGCCCCGACGGCCGCCCGCAAGTGCTGCCTGGCTCCGAGCCCACGGTGGCCGGCGCGAAAGTATGCCCGGCGGTGGAGGGTGCGAGCAACTGGATGTCCACCGCTTACAATCCCTCGACCGGCCTGTTCTACGTGATGGCGCTCGAGAAGTGCAACATCTATACCAAGTCCTCGGCGTGGTGGGAGCCGGGCAAGTCGTTCTACGGCGGCGGCACGCGCGATATTCCGGATGAGCCGGGAATGAAGTATCTGCGGGCCATCAATATCCAGACAGGCGAAATCGTCTGGGAACTGCCGCAGCCCGGCAACGCCCAGAGTTGGGGCGGGGTTCTCTCCACCGCCGGCGGCCTGGTGTTCTATGGCGACGATAGCGGCGCGTTTGCCGCCGCCGACGCGAAGACCGGCAACCCCCTCTGGTACTTCCATACCAACCAGCTCTGGAAAGCCTCGCCCATGACGTACCTGGTGGACGGCAAACAATACGTGGCAGTAGCCGCGGGATCGAGTATTATTGCATTCGGGTTGTGAACTATGCCTACGAGACGTGAGTTTTTGCTGTCGGCCGCGGCGCTGGCCGCGCGGCGCGCGGGCGCGGCTCCGGCCAAGCCCATGCGCGGCGTTTTCATCATCATGGCCACGCCCTACACGGACGCGAAGGCCGTGGACTACGAGGACCTGGCGCGCGAGGTGGATTTTCTGGACCGCGCGGGGGTCTCCGGCATGGTCTGGCCGCAGATGGCCAGCGAATACAGCTACCTCACCAAAGAGGAGCGCATGCGCGGCATGGAGGTGCTCGCCCGGGCGGCGCGCGGCAAAAAACCGGCGCTGGTGCTGGGAGTGCAGGGCCCAAATACAGAAACTGCGGTGGGGTATGCGCGGCGCGCCGCCGAACTTGGTCCCGACGCCCTGATCGCCATGCCGCCCACCGAGGCGCAGTCACTCGATGACTTCAAGCGCTACTACGCCACCCTGGCCAAACTCACCGATCGTCCGTTCTTCGTGCAGACCACCGGCGGGGCCAAGGGCATCACGCCCACCGCGGACTTCCTGGTGGACCTGGCACGCGAGTTCCCGAACTTCGGCTACATCAAGGAGGAGTTCCATCCCGTGGTCGAACGGATGAAAGCGGAAGCCGCGCACAAACCTCCCATCCACGCGGTCTTTAGCGGCGCCGCCGGCCGCGGCATGCTGTACGAAATGCGCCTGGGCTTCGACGGCACCATGCCTGGGGCGCCCTATGCCGATCTTTACGCGCAGGTCTGGGAGCTTTATCAGGGCGGACAACATGCCAAGGCTCGCGACCTGTTCAGCAAGCTGATGCTGGTGATCAACCTGGATGAGCAGGTGCCCCACTCGCGCAACTACATCCTGAAAAAGCGCGGCATCTTCAAAACCACGGTCTCGCGCCGCGGAGAGTCCCGCTTCACGCCGGAAGCCACGCGCGAAATGGACTTCCAGTTCGCCGCTTTGAAACCTTACTTACGCTGGTAACCCTGCCGGCAGGGAGAGGTCTTTACTCGCTATAGCTGATCTCCATCGTGCGCGCCTGCCGCGCAGCCACGTACAGCACCAGCCCCGAGACGGCCAGCAGGCCCGAAATCGCCAGCCACGCGGGGGCCGGGTCGCTCGCCACCGCGAGGATGGCCAGGCCGCCGGTGACGGGCACCTCCACCGGGCTGAGCGACTTCAGATAGAAGATCACGCTGAACCTTTGCAGAAAGCTGGGCAGGAAGGCGTTGATTCCCTCCCACACCATCACCAGGGCGGCCGGCAGCATGGGGTTGCGGGAGACCAGACCCATCACCAGGAACACCGCGCCGTAACCCAGGCAGGCCAGCACGGCGGTGAGCGTGTACCAGCCCAGTTGCGCAAGACCGTTGCCCAGCAGAAACTCGCGCCACCCCGGACCGAAATGCGCGCCGATCAGCAGCCAGGCCAGCGCCACGCTGCCCGCGAAAAAGAAGATCGCCGCCGCCAGACCGGCCAGGTATTTGCTGAGCGCCAGCACCTCGCGCCGCACCGGCGCCAAAAAGTAATAGTGCAGCGTCTTTTCCAGCACCTCCCCGCGAAACAGGTTGGAGAAGATGCCCACGCAGCCGAAAAAGATACCCAGCCGCAGGTAGAAAAACTGGAAGATGCCTGCGTAGACGTGGTAGTCCTCGTTCAGGGTGTGATGCATCCGGGTGCTCCGCGCTGACACCAGCGAATGCAGGCCGCAGATGCCCACCGGTCCGAGCGCCAGCAGGTAGATCCACCAGCCCCGGCGCGCAAGAAAGCTCTTCTTGATCTCCAGCCGCAGGATGGCGGCCGCCTGCCGCAGCCACAGGTCGGACGTGTTCATGCCGTGCCTCCTTCCGCTCCGATCAGGTACTGGTAGACCGAATTCACATCCTCGTCGGCCGGCGCCACGGACTCCACCTCGAGCCCAAGCTCCAGCACCACCCGGTTGAGCAGCAGGTAGAGGCGGTCGGCGTCGCGCGTGCGGATCAGCAGCCCTTTGCCGTCCTCGTGAATGCGGGCCTCGACTACGTGATCCTGCTCGAACAGGCGCGAGGCCAGCAATCCGGGCTGGTCGCACCGCACCAGCACCTGGATGGGATGATCCTTCACTTCGCTCCGCACTCCCTGGATTTGGCCTTCGGCCACGACGTACCCGTGACTCAACAGGATCACCTGGTCGGAAATGCGGTCCACTTCGTGCAGGATGTGGCTGGAGACCAGCACGAAGCGTCCCTCACCCGCCCATTCGCGAAACAGCGCGATGGTCTCCGCGCGCGCCATGGGATCCAGGCCGTTCAACGGTTCGTCCAACACCAGCACGGAGGGGTTGTGGGCGATGGCCTGCGCCAGCTTGACGCGCTGCCGCATGCCCTTGCTGTACGAGGCCACGTGCCGGTCGGCGGCTTCCCGCATCCCGGTGCGCTCCAGCGCCTGCCGGGTGAGTGCATTGGCTTCCGCACGCGGGAAACCGTGCAGGCGCAGAAACCAATACACAAACTGGTAGCCGGTCAAACCCTTCGGAAACGCGTCGAACTGCGTGCAGTACCCGATTTTGCGGAGGATATCGGGATGCTTCGCGGGAGAGAGGCCCAGCACGCGGACCTGCCCGCGCGTGGGCCGGATCAACCCGGTGATGAGATTCATCAGCGTGGTTTTGCCGGAGCCGTTTGGGCCTACCAGGCTGGTGACACCCGTGGGGATGGACAGGTGCACGCGGTTCACGCCCAGCACATCGCCGTAGAACTTGGAAACGTCGTCCAGTTCAATAGCACCAGCGTTCATCGCACCACCTCCACACCGCGAATCTTGCGCCCCAGCAGGAAGAGACAGATCAGGCAGACGCCCAGGAGCGCGGCCCAGCAACACCAGATGGGAATCTCTTCGCCGCGCGCCACGCGGAAAAAGACCGCGCCGGCGCCGCGCCGCATCGGCTCTTCGAACAGCGAGACCCACACGGAGCCGATCAGGTGGCTGATATTGAGCAGGTTGCCCCACCGGGTCCGCAGGATCCCGTTGATCGCCCCGCCGAAGCCCGCCGCCACGAAAAAGACGCCGAACAGCAAACCGCCCGCGGCGGGCCGCCACTTGACCCACGCCGAAAGGGCCAGCGCCAGCAGCGAAAGCACCAGGATCCAGATCCAGGCGCCGAAGAACAGGCCCGCGGCGATGCGCAGGTTCGCGGCCATCCAACTCGCGCCTTCCAGATACCCCTGCAAGGCAAACAGCAGCAAGCCGGGCACCCAGGTCATCAGCGAGAGCAGCGTCACCAGCACCAGCATTTTGCCCAGCACGTACTCGGAGCGCGAAAAGGGGCGCGCCAGGTACAGCGGCAGCGCGTTGTTGGCCAGGTCCGGCGACACCTGTCCCGGGCCCACAAACGCGGCCAGGAAGAACGCGCCCATGCTCTGGATGCCCAGGTAGGTCAGAAAGAAGCCGGCGTCGATGCGGATCAGCTTGTCCGCGTCCAGGTTCAGCAGCTTCAAGGCGCTGAGATTGTGGTGCAGGTAGATCACCAGCGCGCAGATGAGCGGCCAAATGAAACTGGCAAGGAAGAACAGGTTCAGGAAGCGCGAGCGGCGCATTTCCTCGAAGGCGTAGCGCGGAATTACCAGAAACCGCTGCCGCTCCGGGGTAAGCGGGCCTTCGTAGCGCCGATAGGTTTTTTTATAGACGGCCATTGGCGGGCTCCATGGCTTTGAAGAAAATGTCTTCAAGCGAGTCGCGCTTGCAGTGGATGCGCCGGATCTGCACCTGCTGCTGCGCCGCCAGTTCGTACAACTGCCGGATTTCGACCCCGTCCGGCAGCACGAGCTTGATGCGCCCGCCCGCACCCGGGGCCGTCTGGCAGCCCAGTTTCGCGAGGGCCGCCGTGAAGGTGCCGTTGGCGCCGCGCGTCTCGAGTTCCAGGAACTTCCGATTGGCGCGCCGCTCTTCCTCCAGGTTGCAAAAGGCGGCGATCTGCCCATCCTTCAGGATCAGCACCTGGTCGCAGCATTCCTCTACGTCCCGCAGCAGGTGCGAGGAGAGAATTAGGTGCAGGTCGCCGTGGTCCCGGATCTCCTGGATAAGCTGGATCATGCGCTTTCGCGCCGGCGGGTCAAGCCCGTTGGTGGGCTCGTCCAGGAACAGCACCTTCGGGCCATGCACGATGGCTTGCGCCAGCTTGGTCATCTGTTTCATGCCCAGCGAGTAGGTGCCGATCTGCCGGTAGCGTACTTCGCCCAAGCCCACGTAAAAGAACGCCTCGTGCGCCCTCTCCAGGGCCTGCTCCTGCGGCAGCCCGGACAGTTCCGCCATCAGCCGCACAAAGCGCACGCCGCTCATGGAGGCAATGAAGGAGTCGTTTTCCGGCATATAGCCGGTCAGCCCGCGCACCTGCCGCGCCCGGGTTCGAATATCCAACCCGATCACCCGCGCCGTGCCGGCCGCGGGAGCATGAAACCCCAGCAAGGTGTTGATAAGCGTCGATTTGCCGGCGCCGTTGGGACCCAGCAGCCCGATCGACCGGCCGGTGAGCGAAGCCGTCAGCTTGTTCAGCACGGTTCGCTCGCCGAGCCGGACCTCCAGGTTGTCCAGTTCAATGACAGGCTGCATGGCGGATTATCGAGCCGCAACCGCCAGGGAGCGGTTCAAACCCTATCCTACTGCCTATACGCAGACTGGTTGTGCCTTGTTCCTGGCATCAATAGGTGACGGCGTTGACGTATTTGCCGTCTTCGTCGAAATGCGGCCACGGACCCACGCGGCGGAACCCGGAAACGATGAAATCGTCATACATTGGCGTGGGCTCGAAGTAGCCCGGATACCGCAGGTGCTCCTTGATCACTTCGGCGTTCAGTTCCACGCCCAGACCGGGCTTGTCGGGCACGGGGATGTAGCCGTTCTGGATAATGGGCTTTGCGGGCCCGGTCACCAGGTCCTGCCACCAGGGCATGTCTACCGCGTGGTTTTCCATGACCACGAAATTCCGCAAGGTGCACGCCAGGTGCACGCTGGCCATGCAGCCCACCGGCGAGCCGGCGAAGTGCAGCACCGTGGGAATCCCGTGCATGTCCGCATAGTCAGCGATGCGCTTGGTCTCCCGCAGCGCACCGGACGTTTCCGGGTCCGGCTGGATGAGGTCCACCGCCTGGTTGTCGATGAGGTTCTGGAACCCTTCTTCCAGTCCGAAGGCATCCTCGCCGGTGAGCGTGGGCGTGGTGGTGGCGTCGCTGATCTGCTTGAGACCGCGCCAGTCCCGGTAGTCGACGAAATCTTCCGCCCAGGCCAACTGGTAGGGTTCGAACGCGCGCGCGTAGCGGATGGCGTCGTTTACCGTCAGCCTGCCGAAGTGATCCGCCCCCAAGGGTTGATCCCAGCCGATGGCGTCGCGTACGGCGGCGATGTACTCGCACATGTACCCCAGGCCTTTCTCGGTGGCCACGCCGTTCACGTTCACGGCTCCCGGCCGGTCCTCCACCAGGCTGGTGTACAGATCCATCTTGAAAAACGTGAAGCCCATCTTCTTCCGGTCGGCCATGCGCTTGCCGTAGATCTTGGGATCCTTGTGCCCGGTGGTGTCGCAGTAGATCCGGATCTTGTCCCGCAGCTTGTTGCCGATCAGGCGCCAGGCCGGAACGCCATAGACCTTGCCGGCGATATCGTGCAGCGCCATGTCCACGGCGCTGTAGCCCCCGCCCATGCGTCCCTGGCCGGCGAAGGGCCGGATCTGTGACAGCCGGGCGTCGATCTGGAGAGGATTCTTGCCCAACAGGTGCGCCTTCAGGATCAGGGCGATGCCCTTGACCCCGGCATCCCGCACCTCGCCCAGGCCGTAGACCCCCTGGTTGGTGTCAATGCGGATGATGGGATAGTCGTAATTCGCGGCGACCGTGCAGGCCCGCATGTCGGTGATCTTCAGATCACTCGGCGAAGAATTGGTGTTGACGCCCGCGGCGCTGCGGGACTGTGCGGCTGCCTCTGCCGGCCCAGAGGCGGCCCCCAACGCGGCCAGGCCGGCGGCGTGTTGCAACATGCTCCGGCGGCTCAAGCCCCGTATCGGCTGGGAATCCATACCGATTATGGTAGCAGGAGATCTGAAATGCCGATTTCCGGCGCGCTGCGCCTACCACAGGTGGTAATAGCCGTCCCGCTCGAGCACATCTACCGGCCCGCCGAACAGCGGAGACAGCACTTCCTTGCGCAGCATCTCCGCCTTGGCGCCGTCGCCGAAGACGCGCCCCTGCTTGATGAGAATGACGCGCCCGATCTCCGGGATGATGTCCGGCAGGTGATGGGTCACCAGGATGATGCTGGTGCCCGCCTGCGCCAGCTTGCGGAAAATCTCGCGCAACTCCCGCTGCGCGTGGAAGTCCAGGCTGTTGGTGGGCTCATCCAGGATGAGCGCCTGCGGGTCGTGCACCAGCGCCCGCGCGATCAGCACGCGCCGCGCCTCCCCGGAAGAGAGTTCCGTCATCATCCGGCCGGCCAGGTGCGGAATCTCCAGCAGGTCCAGCACCTCCCCGGTCTTCCGCTGCATCTCCGCGGTTACCTCGTGCCAGGGGCACAGTTCCACGCTGCTGAAGAAGCCGGAGAGGATCAGCTCCCGGCCGGAGACGTCACGCGTGCAGGTCTGCATCAGGTCGTTGGTCACGATGCCTAGCAGCGTGCGCAGGTCCCAAACGTGCCAGCGGTCCCGCCCCAGCAGGCGCACCAGCGCGCCTTCGGGCGTGTAGCGCGGCCAGCATTCGCGGGTGATCGCTTTGATCAGCGAGGACTTCCCCGAGCCGTTCGGACCCAGGATGCCAACATGTTCGCCCACGGCGATGGAGAGCGTGAGCCGGTCCAGAGCCACGCGCTCGCCGCGGACCACGGTCACGTTCTGGAGTTCAATCAGGGGAGGAGCGGCGCTCCGTGGAGAGGACAATGCACTGGTTCTCCGGGCTATTTTTCGATCGGCAGTCCCGCCTGCTGCCAGGCGCGCCAGCCGCCGTCCAGGGAGATGGCGTTCGGATAGCCCATCTGCTGCAAGGCGTCGGCGGCCAGCGCGGAGCGGTATCCGCCGCCGCAGTACAGCACCAGGATCGTGTTCTTGTCCGGCACCTTCGCTTCGATATCGCGCTCGATAACGCCCTTGCCGATATGCATTGCGCCGGCGGCGTGAGCGGCGGCCCATTCGTTATCCTCGCGCACATCCACCAGCAGGTGTGTCTCGCCGTCCGTCCGCATCTTCTGATAGCCCTGAACGTCGATCCGCTTTACGCGCGCCTTGGCCTCGTCAACCAGCTTCAAAAACCCTGGACTGTGCACCATGCCCTGTTCGTGCTCCTACTCGACGCGGCGGATCTGCGCTCCGGCCGCCGCCAGTTTTTCCTCGATTTTCTCATAGCCCCGGTCGATGTGATACACGCGGTCGATGACAGTTTCGCCTTTGGCCACCAGGCCGGCCAGCACCAGCGAGGCGCTGGCCCGCAGGTCCGACGCGATTACCCCGGCGCCGGTCAGGGTCCGTGGTCCCGCCACGATCGCCTGGCGGCCGTCCAACCGGATGTTGGCCCCCATGCGGGCCAGTTCCAGCGCGTGCATGAAGCGGTTCTCGAAGATGGTCTCTACGATCAGGGCGATGCCCTCGGCCTGCGTCATCAGCGCCATGTACTGCGCCTGGAGGTCGGTGGCGAAACCGGGATATTCCTCCGTGGTGACGTCCACCGAGCGTAGCGGCCGGGGCACGCGAATGCGCAGCGCCGTGGGATCCGGCCGCGTGATCTCCGCGCCGGTCTGCATGAGCTTGGCGATCAGCGCGCCCAGGTGCTCGGGGTTACAGCCGGTCACGGTGAGATCTCCGCGGGTGATAGCGCCGGCCACCAGGAAGGTACCCGCCTCGATGCGGTCCGGGATGATGGTGTGCTCGGCGCCATGCAGCTTTTCCACCCCCTGCATGCGAATCGTGGAGGTGCCCGCACCCTCGACGCGCGCCCCCATTTTGTTCAGCAGTTCGGCCAGGTCCACCACCTCCGGCTCGCGCGCCGCGTTGCGCAGCTCCGTTTCGCCGCGGGCCAGCACCGCCGCCATCATCAGGTCTTCCGTGCCTGTGACGGTGATGCGGTCAAAATGCACCGTAGCGCCGCGCAAGCCCTCGGGCGCGTGTGCTTCGATATAGCCGTGCTCCTGCCGGATGGCGGCGCCCAGTTGCTCCAGGCCCGTCAGGTGCAGGTTGATGGGCCGCGCGCCGATGGCGCATCCGCCCGGCAGCGATACCCGGGCGCTGCGCGCCCGCGCCACCAGCGGCCCTAGCACCAGGGCCGAGGCGCGCATGGTTTTCACTAGTTCATAGGGCGCCTCGGGTGAAACGATCGCCGGCGTGTGCAGCGTCAGTGTCTCGCCCTTGGCCGCCGCCTTGCTACCGATATCTACCAGCAGCCGCTGCATCGTGCGGATGTCCCGCACGCGCGGAACCCGCCGCAGTGTCACCGGCTCGTCGGTGAGCAGAGCTGCCGCCAGCGCCGGCAGCGCCGCGTTCTTCGATCCGCTGGTGAGGATCTCACCCTGTAAGGCCGGGCCGCCTTTGATCACGAATTTATCCATGAATTGCCTGTGAAACCCGTCCGCCCGCCGCGGCCAGGCGCCTCTCCGCGGCTTCCCGATCCGCTCCCGTTTTGGCCATCACGATGGCCGTGCGCACGCTGTCGCCCGCCTCCGCCAGCAGTTCGCCAGCGCGCTCGTAGCTAACCCCCGCGGCCCGCGCGATGATGCGCCGCGCCCGGTCCACCAGCTTACTGTTCTTCGGTTGCACATTCACCATCAGGTTACCGAAGACGTAGCCCAGGCGTATGAAAGTGGCCGTGGTCAGCATGTTCAGGACCAGCTTGGTGGCCGTGCCGGCTTTCATGCGCGTGGAGCCGGCCAGCACCTCCGGACCGGTCACCGGGGTAATGGGAAAGCGCGCCAGCCTCGCCAACTCCGAATCCGGCGTGCAACTGATCCCGATGGTCGCCGCTCCCAGGCGGTTGGCCTCCGCGATAGCGCCCAGCACGTAAGGTGTGCGCCCGCTGGCCGCGATCCCCGCCAGCACATCCCGCGCCGTGAAGCCGCGCTCCCGCAGGTCGCGCACGCCGGTCTCCGGATCGTCCTCGGTGGCCTCGGTGGGATGCGCCAGCGCCGCTTCGCCGCCGGCCATGATACCCTGCACCAGGCTGTGGTCCACGCTGAAGGTCGGCGGGCATTCGGAAGCGTCCAGCACCCCCAGCCGCCCGCTGGTTCCGGCCCCGATGTAGAAGAGCCGCCCGCCCTGTTCGAAAGCGGACGCGATGGCATCCACGGCTCGGGCGATGGCCGGAATCTCCCGCGCCACGGTCTCGGCCACCTTCCGGTCTTCCGCATTGATGATGCGCAGCACCTCTTCGGTGGGCAGCGTGTCGATGGCTTCCGAGGCAGGGTTCACCTGCTCCGTGATGAGGTGTTCCAGCATGCGCGTGCTTGCGGCCCTACAGAACGCCCGCCTTCTGCATGACCTCGCGCGCGCTCGCCAACCCCAGCCGCGCGCCCTCCTCCGGCGGCATGTCCTTCAAGCCGCGTCCGAAGACCTCCACGCTGACACCGTCCGCGTAGCCGATCTCTTTCAGCGCGCGGAAGAAGCCCGCCAGGTCGATCACACCTTCCCCGGGCAGAAGACGCTGGTTGTCGCGCACCTGCTCCGGCGGGAGCTTCGCCGAATCGTTCACCTGCACGTGCACGATCCCGGCGCGGCCCGCCTTGAGTATGTCTTCCGGGGTCGCTCCGGCATGGTACCAGTGCCAGGAATCCAGCAGCACCCCGCAGTTGGGTCCGCACTCCCGGGCGAAGGCCAGCATGTCGGGCATCCGCCAGATGAACTCGTGCGGCGCCATTTGGCGCAAGTGCAAGGGGCTGATGAATTCGAATCCCAGACGCACGTGGGAACGCGCCAGAATGTCCGCGCAAGCCCGGAACCGCTTCAGATACAGCGCCCGGAGCTCCGCTTTGGGTGTCTGGCTGGAGGGCATGATCCAGGTGGTCATGCGCGGGCAGCCGATGGCGGCGGCGAATTGCGCCGCCGGCTCGAGCTTGGCGAGGTCTTTTTCGAAGGCGGCGTCATCCTTACGAAACTCCACCGGCAACCCCACCACCGCGGGCTGCAGTTGCAGGTGTTCGAGGAGCGATTTGGTGGCGGGCACGCCCTCCGCGAAGGCCTTGGCCAGGTCTACATCGACCCCTCCGTAGCCGGTACGGGCGGCCAACCGGGCGAATTCCGGCCACGGGGCCCGGCCCGCAGTCAGCGTTCCGTTCAGTGCGATGTACATGAACCTGTCCGGGAGGACCGCCTAGCCCGGTTTCGGGCGGCGCGCTCCCGCGAACTACCATGGTACGGCAGTTCCGGGAGCCCCGCACTTCACCACGGTACCGAGTAAAGCCGTCTGCAGGTGGCACAGCGATAGTGGCCGTGAATCGGCCACGTGGCCCCGCTGTGCATGATCGCGCACCAAAGCGTGCTCAACTTGGACAGCCGCTTTTGCACCCTTTTCATTGCCACCCCACCTTTCACTCGGTATAGATGCGGGAGATCCCGCCCGCGTTGCGCCTCACCACCGTGGTGGCCCAATCTTGCCTGCCGTGACACGGCGGTCCAAAAATAGGGACAGGAGCATCTAAAAAGCATGGACATCAATCGATTCACGGAGAGGTTGCAGGAAGCGATCCGGGCTGCCCAGACCCTGGCCATCCGGTATGGTCACCCGCAGCTTGATGTCGAGCACGTGCTCGCCAGCCTGCTGAGCCAGGAAAACGGACTGGCGGGGTCGATTCTGGCCAAAGCCGGTGTCCCCCGAGAGGGGCTCCAGCGCCGGATCGAACAGGAATTGGAGCGGATGCCCAAGGTTTCGGGCCCCTCTGGCGGTCCGGATCAGGTTTACCTGAGCGGCCGGTTGAGCCGTCTGGCGGCCCAGGCGGAAGACGAGGCCAAGGCGCTCAAAGACGAATACGTCTCCATCGAGCACATCCTGTTGGCCATCACCCGGGATGGCGGCGCCTCCGGGCGGCTTTTCAAGGAGTTCGGCATCACCCGGGAACGGTTGATGCAGGCGCTGCGCGAGGTGCGCGGCAGCCAGCGCGTCACTTCCCAGAACCCCGAGGCTACCTACGAGGCCCTGGAACGCTACGGCCGGGACCTCACCAAGCTGGCCGGCCAGGGTAAGCTCGACCCGGTGATCGGCCGCGACGAGGAGATTCGCCGCGTTATCCAAGTGCTCTCCCGGCGCACGAAAAACAATCCCGTGCTGATCGGCGAGCCCGGCGTGGGCAAGACCGCCATCGTCGAGGGGCTCTCCCAGCGCATCATCCGCGGCGACGTTCCGGAGGGCCTGAAAAACAAGCGCGTGGTGGCCCTGGATATGGGCGCCCTGATCGCCGGCGCCAAGTACCGCGGCGAGTTCGAGGAGCGCCTCAAGGCCGTACTCAAGGAAGTGCAGGAATCCCAGGGGGACATCATCCTGTTCATCGACGAACTGCACACCGTGGTGGGCGCCGGCAAGGCCGAAGGGGCGATGGACGCCGGGAATCTTCTCAAACCCATGCTGGCACGCGGCGAACTGCACTGCATCGGCGCCACCACGCTCGACGAGTACCGCAAACACATCGAAAAAGACGCCGCCCTCGAGCGGCGCTTCCAGCCCGTGCTGGTGGATCAGCCCAGCGTAGAGGACACCATTTCCATCCTGCGCGGCCTCAAGGAGCGCTACGAGGTGCACCACGGGGTGCGCATCAAGGACTCCGCCCTGGTGGCCGCCGCCGTGCTCTCCAACCGCTACATTTCGGACCGTTTCCTGCCGGATAAGGCCATCGACCTGGTGGACGAGGCGGCCGCCCGCCTGCGCACCGAGATCGACTCCATGCCCTCGGAACTGGATGAGATCCTGCGCCGTGTCATGCAGCTCGAAATCGAGCGCGAGGCCCTCAAAAAGGAGACCGACGCCGCCTCCCGGGAGCGCCTGGCCAAGCTCGAAAAGGAACTGGCCGATCTGCGCGCTGAAAGCGACGCCTTGCAGGCCCGCTGGCAGTCCGAAAAGCAGAATGTGCAGCGGCTGCGCGCCCTGCGCGAGCAGATCGAACAGACCAAGATCGAAGTCGAGCGGGCCGAAAGACAGTACGACCTGAACAAGGCCGCGGAGCTCAAATACGGGAAACTGGCCGCCCTGGAGCGGCAGTTGCAGGCTGAGACCGACTCGTTCGCGAAGCAGCGGGGGCAGGCGCCGCTCCTGAAAGAAGAGGTGGATGAGGAGGATATCGCCGAGGTGGTCAGCCGTTGGACCGGCGTGCCGGTGAGCAAGCTGCTGGAAGGGGAAATGCAAAAGCTCCTGCACCTGGAGGAGGAGTTGCACAAGCGGGTCATCGGGCAGGACGAGGCCGTGACCGCGGTCTCCGAGGCCGTCATCCGCGCACGCTCCGGCCTGAAAGACCCCAACCGCCCCATTGGCAGCTTCATCTTCCTGGGACCCACCGGAGTGGGCAAGACCGAGCTGGCCCGCGCCCTGGCGCAGTTCCTTTTTGACGACGAGCGAGCCATGATCCGCATCGATATGTCGGAATACCAGGAAAAGCATACCGTCGCCCGCCTGATCGGGGCGCCCCCGGGCTATGTCGGCTTCGAGGAAGGCGGCCAGTTGACCGAAGCCGTCCGCCGCCGTCCTTACTCCGCCATCCTGTTCGACGAAATTGAAAAAGCGCATCACGACGTGTTCAACGTAATGCTCCAGATCCTGGACGACGGCCGGCTCACCGACGGCCAGGGCCGCACGGTCGATTTCAAAAATGCCATCGTCATCATGACCTCCAATATCGGCAGCCCGCGCATTCTGGATTACCGGGGGGCTTTCGAGGGCGCCGAGTACGAGGAGATGAAGGAAGCCGTGCTCGAAGAAATGCGCCGCCACTTCCGCCCGGAGTTTCTCAACCGCGTGGATGAAACCATCGTCTTCCACGCCCTCAACGAGGAACACCTGCGGCAGATCGCGGAAATTCAGTTGGACCGCCTGCGCGACCGTCTGGCCGAGCGCCATGTCACGCTGACCCTGACCCCGGACGCAGCGCTCAACCTGGTCCGCACCGGCTTCGACCCGCACTATGGCGCCCGTCCCTTGAAGCGGGCCATCCAGAAAAAGATCGAAACGCCGCTCGGCCGCCTGATCCTCAAGGGCGAGGTGCGGGACGGCCAGCACGTCCAGGTAGAGCTGGATTCTGCGACGGGCGAGCTGCTCTTCCGGCCGGAGGCCGCCGCCGTGGGAGCGGCCTAAGTTACACTAAGAGCGGGAATGCACAAGTTCTTCACCCGGCCTGAGTTGGTCCGGCAGCGCGCCCTGTGGAAGCAGGCCGGCAGGAAGGTGGTTTTTACCAACGGTTGTTACGACCTGCTGCACCCAGGCCATGTCCGCCTGCTCGAAAAGGCCCGGTCCCTGGGGGATGTGCTCATCCTGGCTCTGAACTCGGACGACAGCGTGCGGCGGCTCAAGGGCCCCTCCCGGCCGCTGATTCCCGAAATGGAACGGGCCGCCGTCGCCGGCGCCCTGGAAGCCGTGGACGCAGTCACGCTGTTTGACGAGGACACCCCCCGCGAGCTGATCGCCGCCGTGCTGCCGGACGTGCTGGTCAAAGGTGCGGACTGGGCGCATTGGATCGCCGGCCGCGAGGAAGTGGAGGCTGCCGGAGGCCAGGTCATGGCTCTGGCCCTGGAACCAGGTTATTCCACTACCGGAATAGTAGAAAAACTCCTACTGCGCCAGCCTTGACTCATCCCGCCATCCGTGACCTGTTTCTTGGCCTGGGCCGCCACCCGGTGTTTCAGGAACTTCTCAAGCGCCTTTCCGATCCCGGCCGGTATTCCCTGGCGGGCCTGACCACCACTGCCAAAGCGCTCTATATTGTATTGCTGTGGCAGCACTTCCAGCGGCCTCTGCTGGTCGTGGTGGACGGCAACAAAGAGGCTGAGGCGCTCTCCGAGGCGATCGATACGTTCTACGACCTGCTGGCGGCGCGCCGCGAGCGGGGCGGCCCCCAACTGCTCTCCGCCCTCGACGTCCTGCCCATGCAGGGAATGTCCCCGCACGCCGAAATCCTGGAGCGGCGGGCCATCGGACTTTGGCGCCTGGCCGAGGAGCGCGCTCCCATCACGGTATTGCCGGTCGCCGCCGCCCTGTTGCGCTTGCAGCCGGCGGATTTCTACCGCCAGCTTGCCCTGCACCTCCGCGCGGGCGACGAAGTGTTGCTGGATGAAGTGGTTGCGCACCTGGAGAGCATCGGCTACGAGCGCCGGGAACCGGTCGAGATGGTGGGTGAATATTCGGTCAGGGGCGGCATCCTGGATGTCTTCTCGCCGGAGAGCCCGAAGCCAGTCCGCTTGGACCTGTTCGGTGACCAGGTGGAAAGCATTCGCCGCTTTGACCCGGAGTCGCAGCGCTCGGTGCTGAAGATCGAGGAATGCACCCTGTTGCCCCTGAGCGAGTACCCGCGCAACCGCGCGGTGCTGAGCGAACTGGGCGAACTACTACGCGAATCGGGAACGCCCGCCCGGGAACTGCCCAACCCTGGTGAGCCGTTCCCTGGCTGGGAACTTCTGGTTCCCATGGTCCGCCCCAGGCAGGCATCCGTTTTCGCCCTTTCCCAGCGGCCCATGGTGGTCTGGGACGAGCCCGCACAGATCCGCGGCGCCACCGAACGTTTTTGGAAACGCCTCGCGCAGGCAGAACCCTCCGCGGCCTTCGACCCCGCCCGCATCTTTATGAACTGGGATGAGTTAGAGGCTGCCGCCGAGTCTCTGCCGCAGCTTGGCATGGAAGAGCTGGAACTGGGCGGACAGAGTTCGGCATTCTATGTCCCCACGCGCCCCTCGATGAGCTTTCGCGGCAACATGCAGGTGGCCATCGCGGAGGCACGCACGCTAGTAGAGTCCGGCCACCGGGTGGCTTTTTTTGCCGCGTCCACGGGAGAACTCGAGCGCGTCGCGGATATTTTCAACGAGTATGGCGTGGCCTATCAGCTCGGCCTCGAGCAGTCCGAAAGTACCCCGGAATATCTGGCCGAGCGGGCCTATATGGCCGGCTCGGTGGCTTCGATCTATCTGATTCGCGGTCAGATCGCGCACGGGGTGATTTTCCGGGACGCGCTCTTGGCGGTGTTCGGCTCCGAAGACCTCTTCGAAAGCTCGGAACTGGTGGCCCGCGCACCCGCTGCCAAGTCCCACCTGGCCACCTTCTCCGCCGACCTGATCGATCTCAAGCCAGGCGACTACGTAGTTCACGTGGAACACGGGGTGGCCCAATACCTGGGGCTGCGCGAAATCGCCCAGGGGGAGGCCAAAGGGGACTACATGCTGCTCGAATACGCGGGCGGCAGCAAGCTATATGTCCCGCTCACCCGCATGGACCTGGTGCAGCGCTTCCGGGGCGCGGGCGATAGCCCGCCGGCCCTGGACCGCATGGGCGGCAGCACCTGGACCCGGACCAAAACGCGGGTCAAGGCCAAAATGCGCGACATGGCCGACGAGTTACTGAAACTCTACGCCCAGCGCCGCATGACGGAGGGTTTCGCCTTCTCCCCGGACAGCAACTGGCAGCGGGAGTTCGAGGATGCTTTCGAGTACACGGAGACAAGAGACCAGGTCACCGCTATTCAGGAGATCAAGCGGGACATGCAGAACCCGCAACCCATGGACCGGCTCTTATGCGGGGACGTGGGCTTCGGGAAGACCGAGGTGGTCATGCGGGCTGCGTTCAAGGCCCTGGGGGACGGCAAGCAGGTGGCGGTTCTGGCCCCCACCACGGTGCTTACCTTCCAGCATTTCGAAACCTTTAAGCGCCGCTTCCAGCCCTTCCCAGTACGCATCGAGATGTTCAGCCGCTTCCGCAGCCCCAAAGAACTTAAAGCTGCCCTCGCGGATCTCTCAGAAGGCAGGGTGGATATTGCCATCGGCACGCACCGGCTGCTCTCCCAGGACGTGGTCTTCCGAGACTTGGGCCTGGTGATCGTGGACGAAGAGCAGCGCTTTGGTGTGAAGCACAAGGAGCGCCTGAAGCAGCTCAAAAAGAGCGTGGACGTGGTGACCATGAGCGCCACCCCCATTCCCAGAACACTACATATGTCATTGCTGGGTCTGCGGGACATGTCGGTGATCGAAACTCCGCCCAAAGACCGCCTGGCGATTCACACCGTGGTGGCGCATTTCCATCCCGAGCTGGTGCGCTCCGCCGTCGAGCTAGAGCTGGGGCGAGGTGGGCAGGTCTATTTTCTCCACAACCGGGTGGATTCCATCTGGGCGAGGGCTGCCAGTATCCAGGAGTTGGTCCCACAGGCCCGTATAGGCGTGGGGCACGGGCAGATGGGCGAGGCCGAACTGGAACACACCATGCTCCGCTTCATGCGCCATGAGTATGACGTGTTCGTCTGTACTACCATAGTAGAAAATGGGCTGGACATTCCGCTGGCCAACACCATCGTCATCGAGAATGCCGAGCGCTATGGCCTCTCGGAACTGTACCAGTTGCGGGGCAGGGTAGGCCGCTCCAACCGCCGGGCCTACGCCTACCTGCTGGTTCCGCCGGATAGCGAACTCACCGAGGTGGCCCGCAAACGCCTGGCGGCGCTGAAGGAGTTTAGCGACCTGGGCGCGGGCTTCAAAATCGCGGCGTTGGACCTGGAGCTACGGGGGGCCGGCAACCTGCTTGGCGGCGAGCAGCATGGCCACATCAACGCCGTGGGCTTCGACATGTACGTCCGCATGCTGGAGGAGACCGTGCGGGAGTTGAAAGGGGAAGAAGTCCTGCCGGAGGTGCATTCCAGTCTGAATCTTGGTTTGGACATCCGCATTCCCTCGGACTACATCTCGGACGAGAACCAGCGCCTGCGGGCCTACCGCCAGATCGCCAACGCGGGCGATGCAGCCTCGCGCGAGCGGGTGGAAAAAGACCTGGAAGACCGGTACGGGCCCGCGCCCGACGAGGTTCGCCACCTGCTGGACTATTCCGAGCTCAAGACTACGGCAGAGAAACTGGGGATCGAGGTGATCGACCGCCGGCACGGCTTGCTGAACGTCAAGTTTCATGCCCAGACGCGGGTGGACCCGGCCCGGCTGATGCACCTGGTGCGCCGCAACCGGGGAGCGCAGTTCACTCCCGCCGGCATGCTGCTGCTGCCACTCGACGGCGTGTCCGCGCCCAGGGAAATTCTGGACTTTCTGCGGGAGCGCCTGGCCGAATTACACGCGTAGGAACGCCGGCGCCCAATGGTAAAATAGGTTCGCTATGCATGTGCGGTCTTTGGGGCTACTGATAGTGTCGCTGGCGACGGCTTCGGCGGCGGACGTGCGGGTGGTCGAGGAGATTGTCGCCAAAGTCAACGGCGACATCATTACGCGCACCGAACTCGAACATACGCGGCAGAGCATCGAAGCGGAGCTGCGCCAGCAGGGTCTCTCGGGGCAAAAACTGCGCGAGGCCGCCGATCAGCGGGCAAAGGACGCGCTGCGGGATCAGATCGACCAGTTGCTGCTGGTGCAGAAGGGCAAAGACCTGAACATCAACGTGGACCCGGATGTTACCAGGCGCATCGCCGAGATCCAGTTGCAGAGCAAGATTGTGGATCCCGACAAGTTCCACGAGTGGCTTCACGAGCAGACCGGGATGTCCTTCGAGGACTTCAAGTCGCAGATGAAAAATCAGCTCCTGACGCAACGCGTGGTCGGGCAAGAGATCGGCTCGCGGATCAACATCCCGGACGCGGAGAAGCGCAAGTATTACGAGGACCACAAGAAGGACTTCATCCGGCAGGAAGAGGTCTTTCTGCGGCAGATCCTGATTTCGACCGAAGGCAAGACGCCGGAGCAGGTGGCGGCCGCCGAGAAAAAGGCCAAGGACCTGGTGGCCCGCGCCCGGAAAGGGGAGAAATTTGCCGACCTGGCGCGCGACAATTCGGATGATCCGGAGACCGCGCGCAACGGCGGCGAGCTGCCACCCTACGGGCGGGGCCAGTTGATCAAACAGATCGAAGACGTGGTCTTCAAGGCCAACCGGGGTTACGTCACCGACCCGATCAAGGTGCGCAACGGATTCCTGGTCCTGAAGGTCGAGGAGCGTTACGAAGCCGGCCAGGCCAGCTACGAAGAAGTGGAAAACCAGATCGATGAGCAGCTCAGGATGCCGCTGATGCAGCCCAAGGTGCGTACGTACCTGACTAAGCTGCGGGAAGACGCGTTTCTGGAGATTCGCGGCGGCTACGTGGACAGCGGCGCGGCGCCCGGCAAAGACACCGCCTGGAAAGACCCGGCGCAATTGAAGCCCGAGACCGTCACCAAGGAGGAAGTGGCCTCGCGGCGCAAGCGCAAGCTGCTGTGGGTCATTCCGGCGGGACACAAGAAGGTGAAGCCGGAAGAGGCGCCGTCTGCGGCCGCGCAGCCTCCGGCAACTGCCGCCCCGGCGTCGGCGGCCTCCGCACCCACTCCGGCCAAGTAACGGCGTTGCCGACAGAATGAAATCTCCTTACGTCAGCGAGCTCGAACCCAATCGAGTCATCACCAGCAATTTCCTGGTGCATTCCAAGGAAATTCGCCAGAAAAAGAGCGGCGAACTCTATCTTTCCCTCCTGCTGGGCGACCGGACTGGGGAACTGGACGCCAAGATGTGGGACAACGTGGGGGAGGTGGTGGAAGCCTTCGAACGGGACGATTTTGTCCGGGTGAAGGGCCTCATCCAGATTTTCCACAACCGGCCGCAGCTCACCATCCACAAGATGCGTCGCCTGGACGACAGCGAGGTGGACTTCGCCGATTACTTCCCGGCGTCGCAGCGCGACCCGGAGGAGATGTGGAAGGAGCTCCGCGGCGTCATCGACCGCATCCAGAATCCGCACCTGCGGGCGCTGCTGAACGCCCTGATGGACGACGAAGAGATCGGGCGCCGGTACCGCGCCGCGCCGGCGGCCAAGCAGATTCACCACGCTTTTCTGGGCGGCCTGATCGAACACGTGCTCTCGGTGTGCGTGCTGGCGGGCATGGCCGCGAAGCACTACCGGAGCATCGACGGCGACCTGCTGCTCGCCGGCGTGATCCTGCACGACATCGGAAAGATCTACGAGCTGAGCTATGACCGCGGCTTCGGCTACACGGCCGAGGGTCAACTGCTGGGACACATGATGATCGCCCTGCGCCTGGTGGGAGAGAAACTGCGCGGCCTGCCGGACTTCCCGCCGCAGTTGCGGACGCTGGTGGAACACATGATCATCAGCCACCACGGGCAACTGGAGTTCGGCTCGCCCAAGGTGCCGCTGTTTCCAGAGGCCCTGCTGCTGCACTACCTGGACGATCTGGACTCCAAGATGGAGTGCATGCGGGCCCTCGTCGAGAACGACCGCCAGGTGGAAGGTTTGTTTACGGGCTTCAGTTCCTCGCTGGAGCGCGCCGTGCTGAAGAAGGCGAAGTACCTTGCGGGCGAGGCCGGGCCGGTTCGGCCTGCCCGTCCCCCGGCGGCAACGCCGGCAGCCCCGGGACCAACTCCGCCGCCGGCCACCCATCCGCTGTTTACCGCCCCGGCGACGAACAATTCGCTGTTCGCGGACAAACTCAAGCAGGCCTTGGGCGGCCCCAATCCGGAGCAGGAGGGCTGAAATGCGGCACGCCGGAGCGGCTCGCGAGGTTCCTCCGCCGTTGGAGATGCTGTGCCTGCGCGCGCTTTGGACGCTCGGGGAAGGGAACGTCAAGGCCGTGCAGGAGGCCGTGGCGGGCACGCGGACCCTGGCGTACACGACGGTGATGACGGTGCTGGACCGGCTGGCGCGCCGGGGAGTGATCTCCCGGCGGAAAGTCGGCCGCGCGTTCCTCTACACTCCGCTCCTCACGCGCAACTCGGTGCAGCGGCGCGCGCTTAAAGAGTTCCTGGAGGGTTACTTCGACGGCTCCGCGGAACAGCTTCTGGAACTGTTGCGCCACCCGGAGCCCGGCGCATCCGCCGAGCCCGCCCGCGCCGAGGCCCGCCTGGATACGGCCCTGTTGTAGGCGGCGCGCGGCGTTTTCAACGGTCCGCAGGGGTGCGCTAAAATAAGACTTATCCATTCCTAGGAGGGACACCGGATTGAGTTCAGCGTTCCTGGCCCTGGAAGACGGTACGGTCTTCCAAGGCAGGAGTTTTGGTGCGCCTGCCGAACGGTCGGGAGAGGTGGTCTTCAATACGGCCCTGACCGGCTACCAGGAGGTATTCACCGATCCCTCCTATGCCGGGCAGATTGTCATTCTCACTAATCCGCAAATCGGCAACTACGGAACCACCCCCGAAGACAGCGAGGCAACCCGCCCGTACATCGAAGGCCTCGCGGTGCGCGAGTTCTCTCCGATCACCAGCAACTGGCGGTCCGACGAGGACGCCCGGCGGTTTCTGGCCAAACATGACATTCCGATCATTTCGGAGCTCGATACCCGCGCCCTGGTGCGCCACCTGCGCGCCCAGGGAGTGATGCGGGGCGTGCTTTCCGCCATCGAGAGCGACGCGCGGAAACTGGTGGAGAAGGCCCGCCGGATCCCGCGCATGGCGGGGCTCGATCTGGCCAGCAGGGTTTCGACGACGGCGACCTATTCCTGGAACGAGCCCGTGGAGGCCTGCTCGCCCTCCGAGCACATCCCGCCGGCGCCCGAGCCGCGCTTCCACGTGGTGGCCTACGATTTCGGAATCAAACACAATATTCTGCGCCGGTTGGTGCAGGCTGGCTGCCGCGTCACCGTGGTGCCGGCGCTGACCGCGGCGGAAGACGTGCTGGAGTTAGCGCCCGACGGAATTTTTCTATCGAACGGGCCTGGCGATCCCGAGCCGCTCGAAACCCAGGTGTCGAACGTCCGCAAGCTGATCGGCAAGAAACCGGTGTTCGGCATCTGCCTGGGACACCAGATTCTGGGCCTGGCGGTGGGCGGCCGCACCTACAAGTTGAAATTCGGGCACCGCGGCGCCAACCACCCGGTCATCAACCGGCTCACCGAACGGGTGGAGATCACTTCGCACAACCACGGTTTCGCCGTGGATCCGGATTCGCTGAATCTCAACGAGGTCGAGATCACGCACGTCAACCTGAACGACCAGACGCTGGAGGGCTTCCGCCACCGCCACCATCCGGTCTTCTGCGTGCAGTATCACCCCGAAGCCGCTCCCGGACCGCACGATTCGCACTACCTGTTTGACGATTTCGTGAAACTGATGGAAAACGAGCAGTAAGCGGATGCCCCGACGCAACGATATCCACCGAATCCTGATCATCGGCTCCGGTCCGATCGTGATCGGCCAGGCCTGTGAATTCGATTACTCCGGCACGCAGGCGGCCAAGGCGCTGCGGGCGGACGGCTTTGAAGTGGTCCTGGTCAACTCCAACCCGGCCACCATCATGACCGACCCCGAGCTGGCCGATCGCACCTACGTGGAGCCGCTCAGCCGGCGATATGTGGAGGAGATCATCCGCAAGGAGCGTCCCGACGCGCTGCTCTCCACCGTCGGCGGCCAGACCGGCTTGAACCTTTCGGTGGAACTGGCCGAAGCAGGCATTCTCGAAAAGTACGGGGTGGAGCTGATCGGCGCCAAGATTGAGGCCATTAAGAAGGCCGAGGACCGGCTGCTGTTCAAGGATGCCATGCGGGCCATCGGCCTCGAGACGCCGCAGTCCCGCCTGGTCAAGAACGTGGCCGCCGGGCTGGAGTTTGCCGAGCAGACCGGCTACCCCTGCATCCTGCGCCCGAGCTTCACGCTGGGTGGCACCGGGGGCGGCATCGCCTACAACCGCGAGGAACTGGCCGAGATTCTGGAGCGCGGCCTGGATCTTTCTCCGGTGCACGAAGTGCTCATCGAAGAAAGCGTCCTGGGATGGAAGGAATTCGAGCTGGAGGTGATGCGCGACCTGGCGGACAACTGCATCATTGTCTGCTCGATCGAAAATTTCGATCCCATGGGCGTGCACACGGGAGATTCCATCACGGTGGCTCCCGCGCAGACGCTCACCGACCGCGAATACCAGATGATGCGCGACGGCGCCATCCGCTGTTTGCGCGAAATCGGGGTGGACACGGGCGGCTCCAACGTGCAGTTCGCCATTGATCCCGGCAGCGGGCGGATGGTGATCATCGAGATGAATCCGCGCGTCTCGCGCAGTTCGGCGCTGGCGTCCAAGGCGACCGGCTTCCCCATCGCCAAGATCGCCGCCAAGCTGGCTGTGGGCTACCGCCTGGACGAGATCCGCAACGACATCACGCGCAAGACCCCGGCCTGTTTCGAGCCGACCATCGACTACGTCGTGGCGAAGATTCCCAAGTGGCAGTTCGAAAAGTTCCCGGGCGCGGAAGCGGCTCTGGGCACGCAGATGAAGTCCGTCGGCGAGGTCATGGCCATCGGACGCACCTTCAAGCAGGCATTGTGGAAAGGCATGCGCAGCCTGGAGACGGGCAAGGCGTTCGGTTCGGAGAAGCTGGAAAAGAGCCTGATCAGCCAGAGGCTCATCACCCCCACCCCGGACCGCCTGAACTACATCCGCTTCGCATTTCAGAACGGCTACAGCGTGGAGCAGGTGCGGGAGCTGACTTCCATCGACCCGTGGTTTCTGGAACAGGTCAAGGAAGTGGTGGATCTCGAGGGAGAGTTGAATCGGCTCGCGGTCGAGACGGTGTCCCGGGAAGTGCTGGCGCAGGCGAAGCGCTACGGCATTTCCGACGCGCAACTGGCGCGCGGCTGGAACACGGACGAACTCGCCGTGCGCGAACGGCGCAAAGCGCTGGGAGTGCGCGCGGTGTTCAACCGGGTGGACACTTGCGCCGCGGAGTTCGAAAGCTTCACCCCCTACCTCTATTCCAGCTACGAAAGCGCCTGCGAGGCGGACCCCTCGGACCGCAAAAAGGTCATGATCCTGGGCAGCGGACCGAACCGCATCGGCCAGGGGATCGAGTTCGATTACTGCTGCTGCCATGCCTCCTTCGCGCTCCAGGATGAAGGCATCGAGTCCATCATGGTCAACTGCAACCCGGAGACGGTTTCCACCGACTACGACACCAGTGACCGGCTGTACTTCGAGCCTCTGACGCTGGAGCACGTGCTGAACATCTACGACACGGAGAAGCCCGACGGCGTGATTGTGCAGTTCGGCGGGCAGACGCCGCTGACCCTGGCGCTGCCGCTCGAGCGGCTCGGCGTGCCGATCATCGGCACGGACCCCAAGAACATCGATCTGGCCGAGGACCGCAAGCTGTTCGGCAAGCTGCTGGACGACCTGGGCGTCCCCGCGCCCGAGAACGGCACGGCTACCAGTGTGGAGGAAGCCTGCGCGGTGGCGGGACGCATCGGCTACCCGGTGCTGGTGCGCCCCAGCTACGTGCTGGGCGGCCGGGCGATGGTGATCGCCTACGACGAGGAGATGGTGCGCCAGTACATGCGCGAGGCCGTCACTTTCTCGCAGGATCGTCCGGTGCTGATCGACCGCTTCCTGGAGGACGCCACGGAGATCGACGTGGATGCGCTCTCTGACAGTGAGGACGTGCTCATCGCGGGCATCATGGAGCACATCGAGGAGGCGGGCGTGCACTCCGGCGACAGCTCCTGCGTGCTGCCGGCCAAGACCCTCACGCCGCAGCAGTTGGGCACTATCGAGGACTACACCGTGCGGCTGGCGAAGGCCCTGCACGTGATCGGGCTGATGAACGTGCAGTACGCCATCCGCAACGGCAAGGTGTACGTGCTGGAAGTGAACCCGCGGGCTTCGCGCACGGTTCCCTACGTAAGCAAGGCCACCGGCGTGCCGCTGCCCAAGATTGCGGTAGGACTGATGCTCGGCCGCAAGCTCCGGGAGTTCTCGTCTCTCACCGGCGGGCGGACCGATGGGGTGTTGACTGTGCCGCAGGACTTCGTGAAATCGCCGGTGTTCCCCTTCAACAAGTTTCCCGGAGTGGATCCCGCCTTAGGACCGGAGATGCGCTCCACCGGAGAGGTGATGGGCGTGGGCGAGAATTTCGGCGAAGCCTTCGCCAAGGCGCAGCTCAGCGCCGGCACGCCGCTGCCCGAGAAGGGCACGGTGTTCGTCAGTGTGAACGACCATCACAAAGCGGAGGCGGTGGAAGTCGCGCGCCGGTTCGCCGCGCTGGGCTTCCAACTGGTTGCCACGCGGGGCACCGCCGCTGCGCTTCAGGCCGCCGGCCTGCACTCGAAGACGGTTTTCAAAGTCAATGAAGGCCGGCCCAACGCCGTGGACCTACTGAAAGCGGGAGCCATCCAACTGGCCATCTACACCACCACGGGCGCGCCGGCGTTCTTCGACGAGAAGGCCATCCGCCGCAGCGCGGTGATGTATCGCGTGCCATGCATCACCACCATGAGCGGAGCACGCGCCGCGGCCGACGCGGTGGAAGCCCGCCGCCGCGATCCCATCCGCGTGTGGAGCCTGCAACAGATCCACGAGCAGAAACAAACGGCCGTGTGAAGCCGCTCCGCTCCGTAACGGGCAGGGATCGAGTTCAACATGAACCTCGATCTGCGTGATCACGCGGACCGGTTTGCCAGCCGGCGCTGTCATTGCAGGTATGTGCGGCACTCCCAGTCGAGCGGTCGCTGTCCGGGACGGCAGCGTTGCACGGAGTCCACTCCTGGCGCAGGAGCTTCGGCAGTATACAGGTCGGGCATCCAAAATGTCCGCACCTCGGGGGCGTGCACATGCGCCTGGTACAACAGGTTCCCGGACCGGTCGAACTCAAACAGATTGCAGCTATCGTCCGGCAGCCAGCCACCACCGAAAAACGTGTTGCCGTTCGGAAGCGGCTCCGCGTTTCCCATGGCAAAGGAAAACCCTCCCACGTCGGCATTGACCAGCAGGGTGGCCGTCATGTTCTTCTGGTCCAACTGCAGGACCTGGGCGCGGCTGTGGGCATTGGCATCGACGGCCTGGCGCAGGTTGCCGTCGTCGAACACCCCGAGAATCGAATCGCTGCCGGGGGCGAAATACGGGCCGTGCTGATGGGAAAACCAGGGGTTCGGATCGCTCGAGTTCATCTGAAAATCGCCATCCTTGCCCAGCCGCCAGATGACATCGCCGGAACCGGCCCCGTTGGCGAAATCGATCTTGATGATCCAGTCCTGGTGCCGGGCGGAAAACAAGATGTTGCCGTCAGACGTCAGTTGCAGAGCGTTACCGTGCAGCCAATCCTGGGCCGTCGAGGCAAGGTACAGCGGCGGGCAGCCCGAGACCCCCTTGCTGCACGTCTCGCCGAGCGTGGCGGCCCGGTGCGGGTCCAAGTGATCGAAAGCATCCCAGGTCCACACCACTTGCAGGTCCGGGTCCAACGCTAGGATCATGTCTCCAAGCACATCCACGGCGCCGGGCCCTTGTACGTCTGTCAGGATCCGCTCCGTGGTAGCCAGTACGAGCACTTTTCCGTCCGGCAGCCCGAGGGCTTCATGAGAAAAGGTGCCTATGGAGTGCAGGCCCAGCGCGGCCAGTTGCTCGTTGATGCGGGCGACGTTGGTTTCCCGCACGGTGTTGCCGGCCAGATCGAACTCCCGCATCAGCGACGCCGACTGATTGGCATTACCCAGCAGAGAGTAAAAGTACCCGCCGTCCTGAACTCTCGTTACAGCGTTCAGTTTGCCAGTGTAATACCACAACAGATTGCCTGCCAGGTCCGTGGCAAACGGCGGATTCCCCTGCCGGCTGTGCAGCAGGATGCCCCCGAAGGGCGCCGGTTGCAGTATGTCAATGGCGGGCAGATGCAGGGACACGGTGGGTGTGGTCACGGCCAATGCGGGGCCGTCTTCCAGCGCAGATGCAGTCTCGACGGTATGGTGCACCCGGTAGGTGGTGTCCGGCCGCATGCCGGCCAGATAGAAATTCATGCTCCGGCCGGAGACACAGGGCTGAAACGGCGTAGATTGGACGGGTTCGTCGTTGACCTGGAACTGCACTCGCATACGGCTTCCCACGTCGCACGGCGGTGCACTGTAAAGGAACACGAGCGGATTGGCAGTCGGAGTGACGGCCGGCACGCCGCCCGCCACCAGGCTGGTCATCACGAATTCAGCCGTCATGGCGGCGCTCTCCCCGGTGGACGTGTCGCGGGCGGTCACCTCGATCTCGTATGGGCCGTCATGGTTCGTGGCGGTCCAGTCCAGGGTCGCGGAAGGTCCGTAGTCCTGGATGACCCGGAGGTCCGTGCCGGCCGGGGCAGCACGGAAGCGATACCACAGCGGGCCGGGACCGTCGCCGAAAGCGGCTGCACTCCAAGTCACCACTGTGCCAAGCGGCGCCGGAGACGGCACCGAGGGAGTCAACGACACCGAGACCGCGGCCTGCAGTCCTGCCGTTACGGAGGCCAGCGCAACCAGACAGGCCCCTGCCGGCGAGAGAGATAGAAAGCGCGTCTTCATTCGCTACATCCAGCGCGAGAAGGCGGGCTGCACCCGTTCCGACGTTCTGTTCGAATTCTATCGCTGCGGGTGGCGCCGGCCCATACTATCGCCAGGGTATTCCCCAGCGTTCGACACCGTAGAACACACGGCCACCGGCCTTGCGGAGAAGTTGCGCGAGTTTTCCTGGTGGCGGGACGGCTATATGATGGCGTTTAGAGAGGGTTGGAGGTATGTCCGAAGTTTCTTTTGCCGACCTCGCGCAGATCATGCGCGGTTTTCAGGAAAGCCGCGTGCTGTTGACCGCCGTGGAATTGGATCTGTTCACGGCCGTCGGGCAAGGAGCGACGGCGTCGGAGGCGGCGCGAAGATGCGGAACGGATCCGCGGGCCACCGAGGCACTACTGCACGCCGTGGCGGCGCTGGGGGCGCTGGTGAAGAAGGATGGAATCTTCTACAACACCGCGGAAACCGCGCGCTACCTGGTGGCGGATTCGCCGGATTCGGCGCGCGCGGCGATGATGCACACGGTGCACCTGTGGCGCAGGTGGGACGCGCTGACCGGCTGCGTGCGCTCGGGCGCCCCGGCGCCCCGAGCCGAAGGGGGCGCGGGGGACGCGGAGTGGACCCGCAGCTTCATTGCCGCCATGCACCGGAACGCGGAGATGCATGCACCCGCGATGGTGCGAGCCGTGGGCAGCGCGGGCGTGCGCCGGCTGCTGGATATCGGCGGCGGTTCGGGCGCCTACTCGATCGCATTCGCCAAGTCCGCGCCGGAATTGTACGCGGAGGTTTTCGACCTGGCGCCCGTGGTGGAGATCGCGCGCGGGCATATCGCCCAGGCGGCACTGGCGGACCGGGTGACGGCGCGCACGGGCGATCTGCGCACCGATAAGTTCGGCAGTGATTACGACCTGATCCTGCTTTCAGCCATCTGCCATATGCTGGGGCCGGAGGAGAACCAGGACCTGTTCCGCCGCTGCTATCGCGCGCTGGGCGCCGGGGGCCGCCTGGTGGTCCGCGACTTCATCCTGGAGCCGGACAAGACCGCCCCGAAGTTCGCGGCGCTGTTCGCCATCAACATGCTGGTGGGTACGCGCAACGGCTCCACCTACACGGAAGCTGAATACCGAAGCTGGCTGGCCGCTGCGGGCTTCGCGGAATGTGTACGCCCGGACCCGGCCGGCGACCTGCTGATCGCGCGGCGTTAGTCAGTCGGACGGATACTGGCGCACCAAGCCGTCGCCGCGCGGATCCCACTCGTCGATGGGGTTATCCATGCCGAAGCCGGCGGCGAGTTCGGCGGCGGTGCGCGGCGGCCGGAGGTGCGCCGAGCGGCGTGCTTTTTCGAGCACTTCCTTAAGGCACTGTGCCACGATGCGCTCCTCGCCCGGCGCCATCATCCAGGTGACGATGGTGACCCCCAGCGGCGTGCGCAAGGCCACGATGCTGGGCTCGCCCTCCTGGAGCGCTTTGAAGCACTCTTCGCGCGAGAAGTTGAACGCCCTTTCTTCCCATTTCACATACAGCCGGGGGACGTGATTGGTGACTTCTTTGGGCACGTAGCCGGTTTCGACCCCGGGCACCGCGTCCACCACACTCTTGACGTGGTCCACCTGGGACTTCCAGAAATTCCACTCGGCGGCGTGGTCCACCTTGACGTAGCGCTCGACGGCGGCCAGCATGCCGATCATGGTTTCCTTGGCAACTTTGAGATCGCGGCCCAGGCCGCTGTAGGGGCTCTGGTAAAGGGTGGCCATCTCCACGAGGTCTTTGCGGCCCACGAGCAGGCCCGCGTTCTGGGGACCGCGCAGACCCTTGCCTCCGCTGAACGCCACCAGGTCCACGCCCTGCCGGGTGTATGCGGAAAGGTTCTCCGGTGGCGGCAACTCGGCGGCGGCATCCACCAGGAGAGGAACCCGCGCCGCCTTGGCGAGGGCCACGCATTCCTCGAGCGAGACTTTGCCGCCGGGCGCATCCAGGCGGTCGCGGTACTGCCCGAAGTGCTTGTCGGCGACGAGGAAATAGATCATGGCGGTGTGCCCGGTGATGGCCCGCTCCATCTGGTCTTTGTATTCCACCTCCACCATGCGCGCGCCGGCGGCTTCGCACTGCCGGATCCAGCCGGTGCTGTGCAGTTTCTGCACCACCACTTCATTGCGCATGCCTTCTGTGAAGGGCAGGCGCTTCATCTTCTCGGGATCATTGCCCCCGATGCAGGCGCAGGTGCCCACGAAGATGGCTCCGGCGGCGCCGGTGGTGACCAGGGCGGCTTCGTTGCCCGTGAGTTGGGCGATGCGCTCGCCCACGGCCTTGGTGAGGTCGCGGATGGGCACGTAATGCTGCGCCGCGTCGTTCATGGCGTCGATCACCTCGGGAGGCATTAGCGATCCGCCCAGATGCGTGTAGGTGCCGGACGCGTTGATGATGGGACGCAGCCCGAGGTTGGTATAGACCTTGGCCGAATCGGTGCCGGACTTGGCGGCCAGCGCGGCAGCCAGTCGCTGCCCGCCGGGCATCGCTCCCAACGCGGAGATCGCGCCGGAGCGCAGAAAGAAATTGCGCCGATTGAGGCGCAGCGAGAAATATTTCATGGCGAACCTGCTTTCCCAGGGGAAGGGATATCAGATTGGGAAGTCGAGAGCAAGCCGGGATCATTTTGAGGGATTGCTCGTGGGGGTCCGAACTGCTATAGTTGAGGCCGAAAACATAGTATGAGGTCTGATTAGCTACTAACCGGCCGGCGGTGGCCGCCGGTTGCCTCGCCTCGGTGGCCAGGCTCCTTGACAAATCAGGATCTTCGACTCCTGCCCGCCGGTCTGGCTCAGGAGGTGCTATGGAGTTTTACAACGATCACCCCGTCCCCAGGAATGGCCAAGCCATCCAATTTCAAGAAAACAAGTTGATTATCCCCGATTGCCCAATCCTTCCCTTCATTGAGGGGGATGGCACCGGGCCCGACATCTGGAAGGCTGCGCGCACAGTCTTCGACGCTGCGGTCGGGCAGGCCTACGGGGGCAGGCGCCGCGTTGCCTGGTACGAAGTTTTTGCCGGCGAAAAGGCCTACCGGCAGTTCAACGATTGGCTGCCGCAAGGCACCCTCGACGCCATCCGGCAGTTCCACGTCGCCATCAAGGGTCCGCTGACCACCCCGATCGGGGGCGGCATTCGCAGCTTAAACGTTGCTTTGCGGCAATTGTTGGACCTGTACGTGTGCCTGCGGCCCGTCCGTTACTATCCCGGTGTCCCCTCGCCCATGAAACGGCCCGAGTTGCTGGACGTAGTGATCTTCCGGGAAAACACGGAGGATGTCTATGCCGGCATCGAGTGGCGGCAGGGAACGCCCGAGGCCCTGAAGTTGATCGAGTTCCTGGAGCGCGAGCTGGGCAAGAAGGTTCGCTCGGATTCCGGCATCGGCATCAAGCCGATCAGCGTGACCGCCACGAAAAGGCTGGTCCGGCGCGCCATTCAGTACGCCCGGGAAAACGGCCGCCGCAGCGTGACGCTGGTCCACAAAGGCAACATCATGAAATTCACCGAGGGCGCCTTTCGGGACTGGGGCTATGAACTGGTCAAGGAGGAGTTCCCGGATATTTGCGTCACGGAAGCGGAGGCCGGCCTCGCGGCGCCCCCGGGAAGAATCCTGGTCAAGGACCGCATCGCCGACTCCATGTTCCAACAGGTGCTCCTGCGGCCCGAGGAGTACGACGTGATCGCCACCCCAAACCTGAATGGCGACTACCTCTCCGACGCCTGCGCAGCACAGGTCGGCGGCCTGGGGATGGCCCCCAGCGCCAATATCGGCGATCAGCACGCGGTCTTCGAAGCGACGCATGGCACCGCGCCGAAATATGCCGGTCAGGACGTGGTCAATCCTTCCAGCGTCATCCTTTGCGGCTCGATGATGTTCCACTACATGGGCTGGAAGGAGGTCTCGCATCTGATCGAAGTGGGCATCACCGAGACCATCCGGCGCAAGCAGGTTACCTACGATCTGCATCGCCAGATGGAGGGCGCGGTGAAACTGAAAACCAGTGAATTTGCTGCGGCCATTGTCGGCAACATGAAGGCGGCAATGGTGGCCGCTTGAGGAAAGCCCCGATGCGGAAAAAAGTCACCGTGGTAGGGTCCGGAAATGTCGGCGCGAGCTGCGCGGTCCGTCTGGCCGGCAAAGGCATCGCCGATGTTGTCGTGGTGGATGTTCTCGAAGGCATTCCGCAGGGCAAAGCGCTGGACATTCTCCAGGCGGGCCCTGTCGAGGGAGTCGATATCCAGATTGCCGGCGGCAATGACTACGAGCCGACGGCTCACTCCGACATCGTAGTTCTCACCGCCGGTTTTCCGCGCAAGCCCGGAATGAGCCGCGACGACCTGTTATGGGCCAACTATGACATCGTCAAGGCTACCGTGGAACAGGCGGCGAAGCATTCTCCGAACGCCATCCTGGTAGTGGTCACCAACCCGCTCGACGCCATGTGCCACGTCGCGCATCGCGTCAGCGGCTTCCCCAAACACCGCGTGGTGGGAATGGCCGGCATCCTGGATACGGCGCGCTTCCGGACTTTCGTGTCACAGGCGCTGAAGGTCTCGGCGTCGGATGTGGTGGCCGTGGTGCTCGGCGGCCACGGCGATACCATGGTGCCCCTGGTGCGGTACAGCAGCGTGGCGGGCATTCCTCTCACGGACCTGCTGGATGCCGATACCCTCCAGCAGATTGTGAAACGCACGCGCGACGGAGGCGCCGAAATCGTGAGATATCTCAAAAGCGGCAGCGCCTATTATGCGCCGTCGGCCGCGGTCGTGGAAATGGTGGAAGCCATTCTCCTGGACCGCAAACGGGTCCTCCCCTGCTCCGCCTATCTGGAAGGCGAGTACGGCATTGACAAGCTGTTTGTCGGAGTGCCGGTAAAACTCGGCGCGGAAGGCATCGAGAAGATTTTCGAGCTTCGCCTGGCCGAGGATGAGCTCGCGGCGCTGCACAAGAGCGCCGCCGCTGTGAAAGAGCTGGTGAACGTGATGGCGCCCAAGCTCGGCATGCCCGAAGCCGCCGGCGTCACCGCCTGACACCGCTGCCCGCGAGTCGCCCTCCCGGGATGCGGTCGTGGAGGCGGGCCATGAGTGAAGTTACGCTCGATGTGCCGGTGGATGTTTCGGAGACCGCGCGGAACCTGGTAGAGCCTTTTTTACGCATGGACCGCATGCCGCACATCTGGTGTCCCGGCTGCGGCATCGGCACCACGGTCAATTGCTTCGCCCGCGCCCTGCTGAATTCCAAAGTGGATCTGGACAAGGTGGCGGTGGTCTCCGGCATCGGCTGCGCCGGCCGCGTGGCCGGGTACGTGCGCCTGGATTCCTTTCACACCACCCACGGGCGGGCCATTCCCTTCGCCACCGGGCTGAAGCTGGCAAATCCGGAGTTGCACGTGGTGGTCTATTCCGGTGACGGCGACCTTTTCGCCATCGGCGGCAACCACTTCATCCACGCGGCGCGCCGCAACCTGGACATCAAGATCATTTGCCTGAACAACATGATCTACGCCATGACCGGCGGCCAGACGGCTCCGACCACGCCCTTGGGGGCAATCACTTCCACGGCTCCCACCGGCGTGTCCGAGCCGGCCTTCAACCTGGTGTCCCTGGCCGAAGCCGCGGGGGCCGTCTACGTGGCGCGCTGGACCACGTATCACGTCACCCAACTCAGCCGGGCTATGGAAGAAGTGCTTCATAAGAAGGGCTTCTGCTTCATCGAAGTGCTTTCTCCCTGCCCGACGCTCTACCAGGGCCGTAACCGCATGGGCGACGGCCTGGAGACCATGAAGTACTACAAGGCGGCCAGCAAAATCCGCCACGGCGCGGCTACCGCCGAATGCACTCTCTCGAAGACCGGCGAGATTATCGTCGGCAAGTTGGTGGACCGTGACCGCGCCAGTTGATGACTAGTCGCTCCGCCTGCAAATGCGCGAGGCATTCAGGGCCGGGCGGCTCATGTCGCCCTTGGAACGGATAGAATGGGTCACTCGCATGGCCTGCTCGACCGTTTCCGCCTGCGCCGACTGGAGGGCGATAATGGCCGTCGGGAACAATCCTCCCAGCACGACGAACAACACGCCTGTAGCCAGAATCAGACTCTCGCGTGGAAGGGCATCCGCCATCACTGTGAAACCGGTGCGGCGCTTGCCCAGGAACAGCCGCGTGAACAGACGGAAAATGCTGACCGCGTTCATCGCGGTGGCCATTGGCAGCAACAGCCCCGTCAACGGGTGCGACGCCAGCGTTCCGTGAATCAGCAGATCTTGAGAACAGAAACTCAGTGTGCCCGGCAAGCCAACCAGCGCGAGCCCGAATACGACGAAAAACACCGCCAGCCGCGGCGCGTGCTCGGCGAGGCCGAGATGCCGGCCAGCGTTCAGATTCTCGCCGAAGCGGACTTCCAGCAGCCGCAGAATCCCAAACAGACCCATGGTGGATACCGTTACCACGACCAGGTGGACCAGAGCACCGGTAATGCCCTCAGTGGTCCGGCTCTCCAATCCGGCCAGTATGCATGCGGATTGACTCAGAGCGATGAAGGCCAGCAGCCGGCGAGGCGAATTCTCCGTGAGGGCCCGTATGGCCACGTAAAGCGCAGTGGCGAGGGCGAAATAGGAAAGCACCGGAAACAGATCGCGCGCCGCGTAAGGAAACAGGGGCACAACCAATTTGGCTACCAGCAAGGCCCCGAAGTGGCCGTTCAACAGAAGAGCGGTAGGAATTGCGGGGCCGCCATGCGCGGCATCCGCTACCCATGCATGCGCAGGGCAAATTCCTTTCCGGAAGACCACCGCGGCCACCAGGAGAGCAAGAACAGCCATCCCGCCGGGACTTTGGCCCCTCAAGGTGCTGATCGACATTCCGTGGCCGCTTGCCGCGATCAAGCCGATGGCTAGCGCGAGCGTGAGGCCCGATAGCAGCAGGCCCGCACGCGGACGCCACGTGCGCGCGGCGAACCACTGCGGCAGGCAGAAGGGAATCGCCGTCAAAAACCAAGCGGCGAGCAGGACTAGCAGGTTCTCGGCCGAATAGCCCAGCAATGTGGACCCAAGCACAAAGAGCATCCCTGCGATGGTCCCGGAAGTACAATCCCGGCGTGGAACCATCAGCATCGCCCCTAGTGTGAGGCACGAGAACAGCACCATCAGCGCTTCGTCCAATGACTCCCTGGGCGGTGCGGCGCTCAGCAGAAGTGCGCTGGCCAGCGCGGAAACCAGCGCGGCGGTGAAACCGATTACCCTGATCTGCCGGCGGCCGACGCTTGTCAAAATCGCCGCGAGCCAGGGAACCGAGATCGCCACCACGCTCCACGTCAAGCCGAAGCCGGTCATCAATCGCCCCCCACCCCCGCAGAACTCCTCCCGGAAATCGCCGCCTCCCGTTGCCGGGGCATCGGCTGGCCCAATCCGATGTGATCCAGTGTTGCGAAAGCCCGGGACAGCCGCACCAGAGGATGAACCACCAGGCGATCCAGAATCGTGTCCAGATGGCCGCGGTCTAGCGCCCAGCGGAACAGCCACAACTGCATTCCTTTCGGAAAGAGATCCTCCAGGTGCTTGCCGGTCGGAGACAATTCGCCTCCGGAAGCGGAGCGCATCATGTGATAGTCGTGAAGCATCGAGGGTGCCCGCAGAAACTGCAGCGTGCGAACCATGGCGTGTCCCAGGACATGGACTATAGCGATCGATTTCCAACCGATGCCAATCTCCACAAGGACCACGCCCACCTGTGTCAGCGACGCGTACGCGAGAGACGTCTTCGCATCGGCGCTGGCACGCCCAACGATGGTGCCGTGGATTGCCGTGATCACGCCGGTCGCGATCACCAGGCCGGAAACGAGTGCGGACTGCGCAATCATCGGTTGAACCCGCAGCAGGAGATAAGCTCCGGCGTGAATCGAGATCGCGCCGTAAAAAATCGCGCTCGAGGGCGTGGGGCCCTCCATGGCTCGGGGAAGCCATTCCGAGAAGGGAACCTGGGCGGCCTTTCCGGCAGCCGCCAGCAGGAGAAGCAGGCAGGCGATCACCGTCTGGCCCCCGGTCAGCTTGGGAAGGCCCGCGGCAAACGAAGCCGTCCCGGCCCAATGATGCATCGCGAAAACCGCCACCAGCAACCCGATGTCGCAAGCACGATATACCACGAAGACGCGAAGACCGTTTTCGACCGGCGCGGTGCGCTGCTGGAAGAAGGCGATCAGCAGCACGGACGTGATGCCCACCAACTCCCATCCGCCCACCAGCAGGTCAAACGATCCGGCCGCGAACGCGACGAGCGAGCCGAACGCGAACAGATGCAGCAGCAGGAAGAACCGAAGAAAACCGCGCTCCCGGTGCAGGTATGTCGCAGAGAATTGTCCGATGAGTCCGGAGAGCACCACGGTCATGCCCAGGAAGGGAAGGGAAAGGCGGTCTGCCATCAGCACGAGCGGGAAGTGATAGTTGTGCACCGCGAACCAGTTGCCGAAGGCCACCTCGACAGAGGGAGTTCTTGTCCACAGTAGCTTCCCGACAATGGCGGCGAGCCCGAAAACGGAGGAGGAAAATGTCGCTCCCGTGACCCGGGAGAGCACTCGTTCGGATGGAACCCAGCCCGTCAACCACAGCAACCCGAAGACCGCGAAGACCACCCCGGGCGCCAGCACCACAACGACGAGCGTGGCTTGCAAAAGGTCCATACCTATTGCCCCCCTGCCCTCCCCTCCCGGGTGCTCCCGGCGGTGTAAGCCTTTGATTCCCCATGGGTTTCGTCCGCGGACGCTGACCCACGGCGAACACCTTGCCCCTGAATCCAGGCCATGGTCAGATGCTGGAGCTTGCCGGCATACCATTCCGTGGAAGTTAGTGCGACCGGCAGCCGCTCCACAGGCTCGTCAAATTCCTCAAAGCCGCCATCCCGGCGGACATGCACGCGGCCTGTTGCCGGGTCGATCGTGGCTATACGAATCCAGCGATGGTCCGTCAGGCGCTTTAGCGAGGCATTCGCGTTGACTACCGGCATCAGCCGTTCTGGCGTCGTTTCGATCACGAAGAGCATGCGCACCGGCTCATGGATTTCGACCATTTGCCAGGGCAGTCCCGTTCGCAGATCGCTGGCGTGACCATCCATCACGCCGACCAGGCCAGTCACATTGTGGGGGAGCTTCGTCCCGCAGCCGTAGCGATCGTTGTCCACAAAGGAAAAATAGTATTCCAGGCTGATCCCCGCGCAGACGGGAACAACCGCCGCCAGCAGTTCCGCGAGGCTCCGGTCATCGGGGTCCTGGCCGGCGTCGTAGGAGACCAGGAAAGCCCGCCGGTCCAGGAACAGTCCGCGGGTCAGGCTGCGGCGTCCAACCACACACACCGCGTTGGTGCAGTGACCGTATTCAGGCCGTGGTTGGGCCAGATGTTCACTCCGTTCCTCGACGTGGCGAAGAGCAACCTCCGGCGACACGGGCACCTTCGAACCCTCGAATCGCCGGGCGCGTTCGTGAGCGTTCAGCGCCCTGGCCTTGTCCAGCGACTCGCGAAGCCGGTCCAGATCGGCTTGATGCGCGGGGGGGACTTCCGTGAGATCGTAAAGCTCCACGTCGTCACTACAAGTATCGTGATAACCGCCCACAAACCAAGTGTCATGCGGGATGTCGATACCTCGCTGGCGCAAGGCGGCGCGCACGTCGGGACGGTTTGCCATGGCCGCGAAAAGCCGTGCGTTCGGCCCCCCGCGGCGTCCCCCGCACGCTCCGCAATCGTGGGCTGATTCATGCGGGTTGTTCAGACTTGAGGATCCGTGGCCGAGGATCAGCACGACGCGGGCGAAACCTCGCGCTAAGCCCGCGGGGCGCAATACGCTGGCCACTGCTTCTGTTTTTTCCGCGGCTGAGAATCCCACCAGCAGGCCCCTCACCGCCTCCTGCGATTGCGCGCTGTTCCGCATCAGGGTCAGCTCCGTGCGGGGCTCGGGAAGGAACTCCCGGTTCATCCACTCACGCAACCGGGCATAGCGCCGCGGCGCCAGGAGGTGGCCGATCAAGGGGACCGCGGAAAGCAACCCGAGGGCGGTGGTCGAAAGCCAGCCGCGCATCAGCGTTCTGGATGATACGAACGAATTCCGCATCAGCCGTCCCAGTATCCGCCGGCGGAGACGGCGGCTCTCCAGCAGCGCGCTGTCTTCCGCTTTCGGCTGTTCGAGCACGGCGTGACGCGGCTTCACCACCACCGGGCAAAACGCCGCGCCATGCGGGTCGTCGATGCCTTTGTAGTCCACCACGACGCCAAAATACCCGGCCGAACCGAACGTCTCGATTTGCGGGTTGACCTCTTCGAGCGCCCGCCGCATGGATTCTTCACGCTCGTCGATGCAGAAGAACACCTGGGCTGCCGGCCGGTCTGTGCGATCGGAGCAGCACCGGTACCTCCGGTGGCTTGCCAGCCCTTGCAGGATCTCGCGTTCATGCCGGCGCTCATAGGCGAGGTGCAGGATCCGGCGCCGCTCCAGTCCGTTGCATGCTCCCACTTCGCTGACGAACGCCTGCCACTCGGCGCCGGAAAGCCGGATTATTTCATCGGCGGAAAGGGACACCACACGCGCCGCGTCATAGAGGCGCGCCGCGCGGCTCAGGCGTCGCCTTTCCTGAGTCTTGAGCGGGGGCTCCTCGGAGCCGGCCTCGGCCGCGCCCATGCGGGAAGCCACACGGGTCATCGTCAGCCGCACCGCAAGAAAATCCATCAAGGAGCAGGGCACCGGTTCATGCGGAGCCAGCGCCGGGTCTTCTTCGAGCCGCCGCATCAACCCCGCCCAGCCGGGTAATGCCAGTAGTTCGGACTGAAGCACGCCGCCCCACTCAGCCTCCGCCAGATCCTGGCTGTCCAAGTAGTCCAACACGGCATCGGCGGCCGAGAAGGAGTGGCTCTCCTGGCGCCGGAACTCGTCATCCAAACCTGTGAGGTATCGAGGGAAGACGCCGCCCCGCCGGGCCAGGAGCGTTCGGACGCTCTCATAGAAGCCTCTCTCCCGGTTGGGCATCGGCCAATAGGCCATGCCCTGATCCAGGAATACCGAGCAAAGCCGGATTAGCCAGGGGTGGATCGCCTCGTCCACCGGACGCGGCGGTGCTGCGTCTTCCTCATGCGCCACCGCACGATCGAAACAGGCCTCGAACAACGCTCGCAGGGCCGGCTGGTGGAAGTCCCGGGACAGGTCGCCTTGCTCGGTCCGCCAAAGGATTGTGGCGGCGTCAAACTCCCGCACGCCCGGCGTCATCATGGCGCGCCGAAGCGAGTGCCGGCTGAGCCGCGGAAACACCATCGCGTCCGGCTCGCTGTCCAGGACAGCGTCAATATCTTCCAGGCGAATGCGGCCGCGAGCGAGCTCGGCGCGATAGGCTGCTTCGCTCATGTAAGGTTCGGCGCCGAACAGATGCGCGGCCCGGATCACGGCCTGCTCGAAGGTCAAGTCCTCGAAGGCGTGCAGTGTGTTGTGGTGAACGAAGACTCCGATCGGGCCCTGTTTCGGAAGCAGATGCACCGCCTCCTCAACCGCCCGGAGCAGCCGGTCCTGGCGCGACCCGGCCCGGTGTTCGGCCTGGCTCAAGCCGCTACCGCCGGGCGTCTTCTGCGCACGAGTTCGTGTTGGAACATCAGTTCAACGAGATCCACTGGTATGTATCCACAGCCAGTCAGCGTTACGGCTACGAACACCAGAGACTCCGCAGAGCCGGCTTCGGGGCACGCGCCAAGTCTTCTGTGGAACGAGGATACCTTCAGTATATCAATCTCGCGCCGACTGAACCTGAACGGACGCCTCCAAGCGCCGTCCGTCCTGCTTGCCGGGTATTTGCCCCTCAGCCCGCTTGTGAGCGCCGCCGCCGTCGAGTTGAAATGAAGACAATGCCAGAGATCGCGCGCTACACCTGCTACCGGGCCGCCGGCCCGATCATCGTCGATGGCGGACTCGACGAGCCTTCCTGGCGCCTGGCGCCGAAATCCACCCCCTTCGTGGACATCGTGACGGGCGAACCCGCTTGGTATGACACCCACGTGCAATTGCTGTGGGATGACGCCTGCCTCTACTTCGGCTTCACCGCCGAAGAGCCCGATGTCTGGGCCACGCTCACCGAGCGCGACTCCAAGATCTATGAGGACAACGACGTGGAGGTCTTCATCGCCGCCCCGGACGCCTACTACGAGTTCGAGATCAACGCCTTCAACACCATCTACGAGGTGTTCTGGATCTGGAAAGACGCCCTGGCGCCCGGCAGCCCTTACTCCGGCAGGCACGAGTGGGACCCGCGGGCGCACCCGGTGATGACCCTCTCCGGCATCGGCGGCCATATCCATCCGCGCGGCGAGCGCTGGGGATTTCTGGACTGGGATTTCCCGGGCCTGCGCCATGCTGTCCACATCGACGGTACGCTCAACCGGCATGACGACGTGGACCGTGGCTGGACCGTGGAACTGGCCTTCCCCTGGAAGGGCTTTTACGGCCTGGCTGCCGGGCGCTCCCTGCCGCCGCGGGACGGCGACGTATGGCGCATCGACTGCTCCCGCTTCGAACAGAAAGACCGCCGTGGAAAGGCCCTCGCGCGGAGCGCCGGCTGGACCTGGAACCAGCACGGGCACTACGATTCCCACATACCCGAGGTCTTCCCTTACGTCACCTTCTCGACCCGCGTGGTGGGCGCATGACTGCTATACTCAGAGAGCCTATGAGACCGGGCTTTTGGCTGCTCCTTCTGGCGGCGGCCGCCGCAGCCGCACCGTTGCACGTGCGTCCGGATCCGGCCGCCTGGACTACGTGGGCGCCGAGGGCCGAAATCATGCCCCGCACCTTCGTGGACCGCATTCACGCGCGCACGCCCGCCGGTGCGCTGGCCATCTCCGGTAACAGCAATCCGGGTGAGTATGGCGGCTGGGTCTCGACCGTTGCGGGAATCGAAGCGGGCCGATGGTATCGCTTCTCGGCTTTCTACCGCGCCCAGGGGGCGTCTTACGAACGCGGGCAGGTGCTCGCGCGCCTGGACTGGAAGAGCACCTCCGGCCATCGCGCCGGTAAGCCGGACTATGTCTACGCCGCCGAGCGGCAGGGAGAATGGACCCGGGTAAGCCTGGAGACCCCCGCGCCGGAAGGCGCTGCCGGCGTCCAGATCCAGCTTTACCTCGTCAACGCGCCTGCCGCCACCGTCTGGTGGGACGAGGTGGTATTGGACCAGATTCCCGCGCCGCCGCCTCGCCAGGTCGTCGTCCAGGCCATCAACTACCGGCCCGAGCACGCCGCCTCCGCGGAAGACAGCGTAAGCCAGTTCCTGGCTCAGGTGGACCGCCTGGTCACGCGCGCCGATGTCATCCTTCTGCCGGAGGGCATCACCGTGGTGAGCACGGGCAAGACCTATGCCGAAGTGGCCGAGCCTGTCCCCGGCCCTACCACCGCGCGCCTGGGCGAGATGGCCCGCCGCAAGCGCGCCTACCTGGTGGCGGGCATCTACGAACGCGAGGGCACGACACTCTATAACACTTCCGTGCTCCTGGACCGCCAGGGCCGCCTGCTGGGCAAATACCGCAAAGTCTACATCCCGCGCGAGGAGATGGACGGCGGCCTGACCCCTGGTTCGGACTACCCGGTCTTTCAAACCGATTTCGGCAAAGTCGGCATGATGATCTGTTGGGATCTGCAATACGCCGATCCGGCGCGCAACCTCGCCCTGCGCGGCGCCGATCTCATCCTCATGCCCATCTGGGGAGGCAACGAAGCGCTGGGCAAGGCTCGCGCCATTGAAAACCAGGTCTTTCTGGCCTCCTCAGGCTACGATTACCCGACCTACATCCTGGACCCCAACGGAGAAGTGCTCTCCCTCGCCCGCGAGCGCGGCACCGCCGCCACCGCCACTATCGACCTCAGCCGCCGCTATGTGGACGGCTGGCTCGGCGACATGCGGGAGCGCTTCCACAAAGAAATCCGCCTGGACCTCAATACCCTGGTGCGTTGACCGCCAGTCCACCCTCCCGCTCTGACTGGTATACTGTTCCCGGCTCGCGCCCGGTTAGGAGCAATTTCCTGTCGCGGGACGCGAGGACTGGGTATAGCCGGGCTCGTTCAAACTGGGGATCTAAATCACCGTAACGGGAGAATCCTATGCCTGCACTGTCTGTGGAGCAGTTGAGAAGTTCTTTCCGCGGCGAGCTGATCCAGCCTGCGGATGCCGCCTACGAATCTGCGCGCAAAGTTTACAACGGCATGATCGACAAACGCCCGCATCTGATTGCGCGCTGTGCGGACGTTGCCGACGTCATCGCCGCCGTGGAATTTGGCAGAGAGAACAACCTGCTCACTGCAATTCGCGGTGGCGGCCACAATGGCGCCGGACTCGGCACCTGTGACGACGGACTGGTCATCGACCTCTCGCGCATGAGGGGTATCCGGGTGAACCCAGCCGCCCGGGCCGTCCGCGTGGAGGCCGGGTGCGTCTGGGGCGACGTGGACCATGCGACGCACGCCTTCGGCATGGCCACGCCCTGCGGCTTCATTTCCACCACTGGAGTAGCTGGGCTCACTCTGGGCGGCGGCATCGGTTACCTCACCCGCCGCTTCGGCCTCACCATCGACAATCTGCTCGCCGTCGACATGGTCCTGGCCGACAGCCGCTTCGTGACGGCGAGCACCGAGGAAAATGCCGATCTGTTCTGGGCCGTGCGCGGCGGCGGCGGGAATTTCGGCGTGGTCACTTCCTTCGAATTCCGGCTGCATTCGGTCAACACGGTCCACTTCGGCCCGACCTTCTGGCCGCTCGACGAGGCCGCCACTGTGCTTCGCGCTTGGCGGGACTTTATCCGAGAAGCTCCTGAGGAAATCAACGGCTTTTTTGCGTTTCTCGTCATCCCGCCGGCCCCTATGTTTCCCGAGGCTCTCCACATGAAGAAGGTGTGCGGTGTGGTCTGGTGTTGCACCGGCTCCGCCGAGCAGGCCGAAGAATGCCTGAGGCCCATGCGCACCTTGGGCCACCCGGTCTTCGACCACGTCGGGCCGGCTCCGTTTCCGGTTGTGCAGAGCCTGTTCGACCCGCTGTTTGTTCCCGGCCTGCAATGGTATTGGCGCGCGGACAACTTCACGGACCTGAGCGAGGAAGCCATTGCCCGCCACGTCGAACACGGCTCCCGCTTGCCGACCATGCTGTCTACCATGCACCTCTACCCGGTCAACGGCGCCGCGCAGCGGGTAGGCCGAAATGACACCGCCTACAGTTTCCGCGAGGCGCTGTTCGCCGAGGTGATCGTGGGAGTGGACCCGGACCCCGCCAACCGCGAAACGATCACGGCCTGGTGCAAAGACTACTGGGACGCCCTGCATCCCTATTCCGCCGGCGGCGCCTATGTGAACTTCATGATGGAAGAAGGCCAGGACCGGGTGCGGGCCACCTATCGGGACAACTACGATCGCCTGGCCGCCATCAAGAAGAAGTACGATCCCAACAACTACTTCCGCGTAAACCAGAACATCCGGCCGGCGGAGTAAGCGGCCAGTTCGCTACTGCAACGGCGGGTTTTGCCGCAATGCCTCGAGTTGCGCAAGCCACCCGCGGAAATGAGGGCACTCTCGCCGCATGGCGTCGATGCTGACACCGCGGGCGGCTATCGTTCCGTGCAGCACCTTGTTGTAGGAACGGAAGACCCGGAGAACGCATTTGGACGGTGCTGTTGCAGGATTATCGTTGATGTCTTCGGGCGTTGGGAAACCGTCGCGCACATCCTGGAACGTCTGCGCAAGTTGAGGCTGCGCGAGGGCCCTGGCGAAAGCAGGCGGGTCGCTGAAAAGCAACCCTTCGTACTCGTGTAATTGAAGATAGGGCAGCAATCTGACGTCGGGCCGGAAATCGGGGATCAGTTTACATATCTCGGCCTTGATCGCTTCTTCGATGCGGGTCACCTTGGCAATGTTCGGCAAGCCGGGAGGGAGCGGCATGCCCGGAAAGCCTTCGCCCAGCCCATAAAAGTCGAGCATCGTGGAGCAATACGCGGTGCGGTCCTGCTTCAGATGGAGAAGCAGATCCTTCTTCACACGGGCGTAGTTGGCCGCTCCGCCCTTATGCCCAGGAACGCCCAGCACAATCGGAGTCAACGATACCCCGGATGGCCACAAAGCTTCCGCCAACACGCTCCGGACGAAGGCTTCCTCGGTTGGGCCTTCCACCACCACCTTCACCCGCGTCACGAGTTTTCGTTTCCATCCGGCACAAGCTGCGGCGCATTTTCCGGCCCAGGCCTGCCGCCGAGCACGTTCTTCTGCCAGAGTTCACCCAGCGTGTATTCCTCCAGCCATGCGGATAGTTCCGTGGAGTCAAGGCGCCGGAACACGGACTCTCCCTGGTGGCGTTCGACGACCACAATATCTTCCGGTGCAAACTCGTTCAATAAGGGTGCGGATTGTGTCGAGATGATAACTTGCCGTTGGTTCGCCGCTTGCTTGAACAGATTGCCAAGCAACGTCAAGGCGTAGGGATGCAAGCCCAGTTCCGGTTCGTCGAAGAGCATCGTGGGAGGACTGAGGGGCTGAAGCAAAGCCGTCGTGTAGCAGATAAAGCGCAGGGTCCCGTCTGAAAGCTGATTGGAGAGAAATGGGTAGTCGGAATCTTTTTGCCGCCACTCGAGCTGGATCAGATCGGGGTTTGTCGGCATGGGACGGAGGTGAAAGTCATCGAAAAAAGGAGCGGCCAGCCGCACCACGTCACGAATCTGATTGTATCTTCCGCGGGAGGTCTGGAGAATGCGATACAGAAACGCCGCTAGATTTTCTGCGTCCTGGCGGAGCCCGGCATTGTCGCTGATCGGCCTCGGGCGGCGGACACCGGCGGAAAGACTTGTATCGTGGAAGTGATAAACTACCCAGCGGGAAACCGCCTCATACACGTAATGCGGCACGCCATACTTGCCGCGCTGGCCGGGGTCATCTTTCCGGTCTTTGAGCTTCGCCTCGGCATGCCCGGAACCAAGACGTTGGCGGTCTAGGCCCGAGTCTCCTTCGAACACCGTTGTTTCCGCCTCGAAAACCAGTCGGTTATCCGGCGTAGGCACAAGGGCGAACTCATAACCGTTTCTTCCGAAGGATAGTTTGGCGGCGAAGCGCTTGGTGACCTTTGGACCCATGAACAGGCAGGCATCCGCGCCGCCCTCCAAGGTTTGAAGCGCAACCTGGAGCCGCTGCTCGATCAGTTCCCGCAGCAACCGGAAGAACCCGACGAAATTGCTCTTTCCCGCTCCGTTTGCGCCGATCAACACGGTCAACGCGCCGGGTTCAAAGTCCTCCAGTTTCCGAATAGACTTGAAACCCTCGATAGTCAGTTTCCGAATCGTATCGGCCATAGATCACGGATTCCCGCGGGTCTGCTCTACCTTATACCATCGTCAGTTCGGCGCAGCGCCCTACGCCCGTGCCTCGTCCCCCGTCTGGGCCCCGGCCACCAGCCGTTGATAAACTTCCCGGGCGGCTTTTTGCGCGGCGCTCTTCTTGGTGAAGCCGTCCGCCTGCCCGACCCATTCGCGGCCTACGCGCACTTCGATGGTGAAGGTTTTGGAGTGCTCGGGCCCGCGCTCTCGCACGATGGAATAGCGCGGCTGCGGCAGCTTGCGCGCCTGGGCCAGTTCCTGCAGCGCGCTCTTGAAATCCATCACGCTCTGCGGCAGTGGCTCCTGGAGCATGGCGTGGTCGTCGCCCGCCGGACCCAGCACGAAGTGGGTGACGAACTCCCGCGTGCGCTCCAGTCCCCCGTCCAGGTACATGGCGGCGATCAGGGCCTCCAGCGCGTCTACCAGCAGGGTCTTCTTACTCCGGCCCCCGTTCATCTCCTCGCCGCGCCCCAGTTGCAGGTACTGGCCCAGGCCGATCTCCCGCGCCACCTCGTGCAGATGCGCGGCGCTCACCAAGTGTGCCTTGATTTTGGAAAGCCGCCCTTCGGACTCGCCCGGCAGCCGCCGGATCAGCGCCTCGCTGATCAGGAAGCCCAGCACCGAGTCGCCCAGAAATTCCAGTTGCTCGTTGTCGCCGCCCGCCACCGCCGCGGGAGTGTTTTCGTGGACGTGGGAACTGTGAGTAAGCGCGCGGACCAGGATTTCCCGGTTCTCGAAACGGAATCCGATCGTCTCCTCCAGACCCTCTAGGTCCGCGCGCATGGTCCGGGATCAGGGCTTCTTGATGTCCACCTGTGGAGGCGCGGGCGGCGCGGCCGGCTTGGCGCCGCCCTTAGCCTGGAGGGCGCGCACCCGTTCCGCCTGAGCGAACTGCCGGATGGCCGGGTTCAGGTTCGGCATGGCCATCACCTTGTCCAGCACCGCCACGGCTTCGTCGTGCTTGCCCGCCAGGTTTTCGGCCGCCCCCAGACGCACCATGGTGGCCGGGTCCGGCGTCGTGGAATTGTCCACCGCGAACTGGAATTCGTTTGCTGCCACGTCGTATTTCTTCCGCGCCATAGCCGCCAGACCCAGGGCTTCGTGAGCCTGCGCTGTGAAATCCTTCTTGGCTCCGTTCCACTGGTCGTCGGTCAGTTGCGGATTCGGCTTGGCCGCGTCTTTGAGCGTGTCCATGGCGTTCTTGGAGTACTTCTCCACCTTGGCCAGCTTCTCTTCCCGGTCCAGGTCGTTCTCGCGTGTGTGCGCCGCGATGTTGCGCGCCAGCATCAGCATGGCCTGGTAGTTCTTGGGATCCGCTTCCAGGGCGCGTTCGCCGTAGATCACTACCTTGTCGTAGTCCCCCTTCTGCTCGTAAGAGGCGGCTTCGAAAAACAACGCAATGCCCTTGAACTCGGTGTCGGCGAACTTGGTCAGCAGGTCCTCCGCGGCCTTTATCCGGGTGTCCGGATCCTGGGCGTTGAACATGGCCTGCAAAGCCTCTACCTCTTTCTGCGACTTCGGCCGGGGCTGCGCCCACAGGCCGCTTGCGCCGGCGGCCAGCGCCAGGATACCGGACAGAATCATTCGTTTCATGAAAAACTCCTTCGTATTTGTGCTGTACTGCTCACTTCTGGAAGCTCCGCGTAACGCCCTGCTCGGCGGCGTTGCGAGCCGCGGCCGATGCCCCGGCGACGGCCAGGGCGTCCTGAAAATGCTTCACCGCTTGCGCCCGGTCGCCCGCCGCGTCTGAAAGCCTGCCCAGATACACCAGCGCCCAAGCCTTTACCGGCGGCGCGGGCGACGATTCCAGCGTCTTCCGAAACAGTTGCTCGGCCGTCTCGGGATCCCGCTGCAGTACGGCGATGCGCGCCAGCCCATAATAGGCCTGGGCGTGCATTGGCTGGTCCCCGCTTTCCTGCAAAACATGCAGATAAGCCGCTTTGGCCTGGTCCAGGTTGCGGTTGCGGTAAAGCTGCTCGGCTTCATCCAGGGCCTTCGCCGCCCCGCTCAATGGCGGCGGGGGCGCGGCCGCGGCTTGCGGCAAGGGGGCCTTCCGCGCCGGCAGCTCCTTGGCAAATTCCACCGGCATCAGGCGGGCGTCTTCTTTCTTCAAATCAATCGCCTTTACCATCTCCGGGAAAGAGAAACGCATCGAGATCTGATCTTTTTCGTACCCTGCCAGCGCTTCGGAAAAGTAAGGCGCCAGGATAAAGCCCTCTTTCAGCGCCAGGTCTACCAGGGCCGGCTTGTGGTCCATGCGGGCTTCCACCGCCTTGATCAGCGATTCCGTGGTCAGCAGCAGGAAATCTTCCTTGTATTGCTCGGCCAGCGCCGGCGCCCGCTGCGCGTGGTCCGCCAACCCCCGCTTGCGCAGAATGATTTCCGCGTTCCGCGTGGCCAGGGGGTCCAACTGAAAGTGCAGGTAGGCGTGCCGGATCTCGTCGGTCTGCAGTTCCGCGGCGGGAGTCACCACCACGTAATAATCGTTCCCGTAGCTGCGCGTCTGCACCTGGCTGGGCGGGGCCAGCAGGCACACGAAGATCTGAAAATGGCGGCCCAGCGACGGTGCGTTCGTGACGTTCCGCAGGTAGGCGTTCACTTGCAGCACCAGGTCGGTGATCGGACCATGGTAGCGTTCCAGGACCTGCTCGAAGGCCGGCTGCGAGCGCTTCCAGAGGTCTTCGATGTGCGCCTCCTCGTAGAAGCGGGTAAGTAGCGGCCCCAGTCCCTGCAACTGCGCCGCATCCGGCGGGATCTCCACATCCCGGCCCTTTACTTCGAAGGTGGGCGGATCGCCGTACGAAAGAGCCCAGGAAATATATTGGTTGAGTTCGGCGGTGTTGTCCCGCTTACGGTGTTCGGCGAAGAACTCCTTGAGCGCCGGCAGGCACGCGAGGCTTTTGCCGGCCAGTTCTTTACGGACCGACGCTCGCAAGGGGTGATTGTTCGGCGAGTCCAGGTCGGCGTCAAACCCGGCGGCGTTGAGGGCTGCCATGACCGTAAAAAGCGTCGGACTGGCATCCAGTTGGCCGTGCTCGGAGGGACCGGCCCTCGCTGTCAGGGCCGCCGCCAGAATGGCGGGAAGTACAAAACGCCTCAAGTAAAGATTCCTGCCTCGAACACGTCCAGTGTACCCTACTTCCCGGCAGCGGCGAAATTTCCCGCGATCCCCGGGGTCGAGACAGGAATGCTGCCCGCTGTCGTGCTATCGATGCCAACCCCGGTAAAATCCGTGGCCGTAGTAAAAGCCGGGTCCCCAATACCGCGGTCCCCACATAAAGGCGAAACTCGGTCCCCAGTAATACGGATAGTAACCCGGCCCGTAGCCGTAGTAGTAGGGCGGCGGAGGCGGCGCGCAGCCGTAACACGCAGGAGGCGGAGCCGCTTGGCGCGCCTGCATCTCTGCCGGTTGCTCGTAGTCGCCCGGCCGTACGAAACGGAAGGCTTGCGGCGCGCGTTCGGTCGAGAAACTCACGGGCGCCAGCACGCGGAACGTCAGTACGCTCTCCGGATAAATCACGGTCGGCCGGCCGCGGGTTAGCAGCACCCCAATGGTCGAGGCCATGGCTCCGGCGGCCGCCCCTATGCCGGCGCCCATGCCCCCTTCGACCGCTCCTCCGATCGCCGCTCCCAATGCCGTTGTGCCTCCGATGGCGGCTGCGTCTCGCCCCATCGAGGTCCCTCCCGCGTGCTGCACCAATTGCGTCTGGACCGGCAACTGCTGGCCATCCACCAGAGGCAGATCCGTTAACTGAATGCCCAGCCGCGAAACGCCTTCCACCCGTCCGGCTTTCCTGGTTTCGGCCACCCGCCCGCCCAGGGTTTGCCCGCGCTGCGCCACCACGACGCCATCTACGATGATCGGCCGCACCAGCGTGGCCGTGAACCCGTCACCTGGCTGGTTTACGTCCGAGGACAGCGCCTGGTTCAGCCGCACCGTCAAATAGGTGCCGGGCTGGATTGTCAGCCTCGGAGGCAGCACGTACGGGCCCTCGTTCGATGGCGGGGGTACTTGGTTCTGTGGGTCGTTCGTCTCTGCGGGGACTCCCTGATCGGGTGCTGCCGCCTGGTTCTGCGGCGGATCTCCTATCCGCCGCCACCCGCCCGGCGACGCCGGGCCCGGCGAGTTCTGCGCGAAACTCAGCGCGGAAAGTGCCGCCAAACCGAGGATCAGGTGGGAAGCACCGGAAATCGAATAACGGCCAAAGCTCTTCATAATCGACTGCCTCTACAGTCTCGATGCATCTCGCTATGCATCTGTTTCGCCAATCTCGCCAGCCGTGCGCGGGAGCGATCTGCCAACCTGTTTACAGGGACTTAGCGGCACGTCTCCGCCCCCCGCACCCCGCTATACCATGGCCGGAAAACACCGCCGGTGGTGGTTTTCAGCCATGCTGTCCGGTGGCACTCGAGTGTGAAGGAACGCACCCGCAACAGTACCCTCCGCGCCGGGCCGCTGTCCCCGGGCGCCTACAATAAAAGGTAATCGGCTTTGGTCGTCTCGGCCCCGGACGCGGCGCATCATGAAGGGCCTCACTCTCCGGATTGCGTGCCTGTTTGGGATTGTCCTCGTGCTGTTGGGCTTTGGCCTCGGCAAGGCGGGCCTGGCGAGCGCTTTTATCGATCCGGTAAGCGGTTTTCGCGCGCAGGACGAAACCACCTACGCCAGCGGTGCGCTTGGTTTGGCCAGTCATGGCGGCTGGCTTACCCCTAAAGTCCTGGGCCGCTACCTGCTGGTGAAGCCCCCTCTGCTCATCTGGCTGGCCGGCCTCTCGCTCCGGCTACTCGGCGAATCGACGCTCGCATTGCGCCTGCCGGTTCTGCTCGCGGGAACCCTCGCCACCGTTCTACTCATTCTCTGGGCCGCCCGCGCCCGCTCGCCCTGGGCAGGAGCGCTCGCCGGGCTGCTGCTCCTGGCGGATCCGCTGTGGCACATGCTCGCGCGTCTCTGCTACACGGACATGTTGCTGGCCCTGGCCCTCGCCGGAGCTTCGTTTGTCCTCCTCCGGGACCCCTGTCTGGAGCGCCGCCGCAGCCTGCTGCTCTTCGCGCTTTCTACCGCCCTGGGGATCATGGCCAAGAATGCCGCCGGCCTGCTGCCCCTCCTGATCCTGGGGGTGTTTTGCCTGCTTGCTCCCCCCGGCAGCCGCCCTGCGTTCGCGCGCGTGGCGCGAGCGGTTGCTTTGGTGATCCTGTTCGCCGCCCCCTGGCACCTCTATCAGGGAGTCGTCCACCCGCGCTGGTTCTGGACTGATTACGTCGGTATCCAGCTTCTGAAGTTCGGTCTCCGCCCCCCCGTCCAACCTACGCCCGAAAGCGCCGCGGCGTTCTACGCCCAGCGCCTGTTCCGCATGGATCCGCTGCTCCTTCTCCTGGCGCTCGCGGCGATGCCCATGTTGGTGCGCGCTGCGCGGCGTAAACAAATCGAGGCCCTGCTGCTGGTTTCCTGGCTGCTGGTGTGTGCCGCCGCCCTGCTGGCCTTCCGTTATCACAACCTGCCGTATCTTCTCTACTTGATCCCACCGCTGTGCCTCGCCGCCGCCGGCTACGCCCCCCTGGCTGCCTCCAAACGGCAGCGGCTTGCCTGCGCCGCGCTGGTGGGTGCCCTCTGCGTCAAGGCGGCCTTTCCCCACCAGGTTTGGGGCCTCTCTTATGGCGGTGGCGCGCCGCTCCCGGCGGCCCGCGCCCTCGACTGGTATGCGGGCCTGGGACGCCCCAATGAACTCATTGCCGTAAACCCTGACGACGAGTTCTACGCCTCCGTGCTGGCCCTCCCCAAGGTACGCTATTGCTACGTCGACCCGGCCGGAGTAGGTCTCCGCTATGCCCCACACTATGTCTATCTGGGCATCGTCATCCGCGCGGAACAGTTCGACGACCTGGAAAGCTGGCAGCCACGATTCCTCGAGCGCCTGCGCGCCTGGGGACTGGACTCGGCCGAACCCGTGGGCACCACCATCGTGGCAGCTTCAAAAGCCGAGGTCCTGCACATGATGACCACTCATCCCTTCAGCGATTTCTATTTGCCCGCCGGTCTGCGCTCCACCGTCGAGCCGCTGGCGGGTTCCGGCCGCCGCCTCGCGGCGCCTACGCCCGGCCGTTTCTTTCTCCTAGGCGCCGAACTGCCCGCCAACTCCTTCGCGCGGGCGCGTCCCCGCCCGCCGCAATCCTGGTGAGTGGCTCTATTCCACCGGCAAACTGCTGCGATTGCCGAACACGCTCCGGCCCTCCACCACCGCGGCGATCGCCAGCGGTACGGCCCGCCCCGGGGGCGCATCCCGCGGCACTTCGAAGCGGATCTCCTCCACGCCGGTCAGCCCGGGTGCGCCCGCGGCTGAAATCAGCCGGGCGCCGTGATGGTGCACGCCGACAATTACGCCGTAGACCGGCGGATCTTGCGGTCCCAGCCCCGTAGCGAACAGGCGCAGCTCTTCCCCCCGCCGCGCGGGCCGCTCCTCCGTCACCAAGCTTCCATCGGCGTGCAGCAGGACCGCCTGCAAGCCCCCGCCCGCGGCGCGCATCTGGAAAATGCCGGGTGCCGCGGGCAGTACCTGCACCTCCCTCACCACCAGGGCTTCTCCGGCGCGCAGCCTGACCTTCACACGGCCAGGCGCGAGGCGGGCGGGAACCAGCACCGTGACGGCTTCTTGCAAGCCGAAACGGCACAGCGCCAGAATGCGGGCCGCCCTGTCGCCGAACCACACCGAGACGCCATGCAGCGCAAGCGGCAGTTGTTCCGGAGGATCCGCCGCGGTGCCCGCGCGCGGCGAGAAAACGTCTCCGTACGTTGCGGAAACCTCCGCCAGTTCCACCGGCAGGCGGCCCAGCACAGCCCCCGCGGGAACCGCTCCTTTGAGACCGCTGGCGAAGCCGCCCCCCACAATGGTGACGATCCCCCCCGGACTGACGCCCTGCCGCACATCGTCGCGCCACCCGCCTCCGCCCGTGATCGCCTCGATGTAGGGCTTGCCTGGGTAGGGCGTCAGCTTCACCGGCTCTTCGTCCGGATTGAATAGCCAGAAGTCCCGCGTCGGGAAGTAGCGGACAAGTTCCGCGTCTGCCGCCGCTCCCAGATCGCGTGCCCACACCACTGGCGAAGCGTCGATGTTCGCGTCGTTGTAGACCACGCCGTAGTGAAAGGAATGCGCGGGGCCGTAGCGCACCAGCACGACGTGCTCTCCTCCGCGTTCCCGCAACTGCCGCAGCGCCTCGGCCCGCGGCGTGAACGTGGCCGAGACCGTCCACGGGAGCAGCAGTCCACTGAGGATGGTCACGCCCGCGCTCGCGAACACCAGCGCCACCGCATACCGGGAAATCACCCGGCCCGCCCGCCATGTGCGCATCACGCGCAGGCCTTCCAGCACCGCCAGCAGTAGCAGTCCCGCGAGGGGCGCGTCGTAATGCGGGAAGAAAAACGGGTACAAGGTGTTCCCCGCCAGCACGACTCCGGCCGCCAGCAGCGGAACACGCAGCCGGCGCCGCTTCCAGGCCAGTGGGAGGAACAGCAGCGGCAGCGTGAACAGCGGTTGCAGGTAGAAACGCCAGAAGGCCTTCAGCCGCTCCGCTTGCAGGCCCCACCGGAATTGCGAGCGGTAGGCGTCCAACTGCCAGTGAAAGACATCGGCCAGGTCTTTGTGGCGGTGAATGCCCGGCGCGTCTGTAATAGGAGCCTGCCAGAAGAACGACTGCGGCGTGCCGTAGATCCGCTGGTGCAGGCTGTAAGGCATCCACAGCGCATGCCCGGTGACCCGCCAGTTGTAGTACGCCGTGCCTGCCGCCAGCACCGCTGCCGCGGCGGTCAACGGCAGCGCCACCCGCGTCACCCGCAGGTGCTTCGGCGTACCTTTCGCGCGCACCAGCCACACTCCCACCCAGAGCGCTAGCGGCAGGCTCAGCAGCAAACCTTCGTACGGACGGCTGTTTGCCAGGATAGCCAGCCCCAGGCCGAACAGGAGGCTGTCGCGGACTTTGGGCCCGCGCGGAATGCGCGCCCAGGCGCCCAGGGCCAGCGCGCCACCGGCGGCCGCCATCGCGCCTCCCCAGTAGGTGTTCATCCAGGGACTCGTGATGCCGAACCGGCACGCCGCCAGCAGGCCTCCCAGGAAGGCCCACTTGGGGGGCAGCCAGGCCTGAAGCATCCAGCAGATCAGCGCGCACATCAGCCCGGCGGTCAACCAGACGCCCAACCACGGCGCGAGGCCGAGCGCTTTGGCCGCCGCCATGGGCACCGCCGGCGCCACCGGATAAATCGAGGTGTAGGTCGGCTGGTGAAACACGTAAATGGTTTCGAAGTGCTTCCACAGCGGGTGGGTCGGATTGGTCAGCCGTCCGGAAGCGAACGTGTCCGCCAGCAGCAGGTAGCCGAATTCGTCGGCCACCAGCGGCTGTGGTGTGTGCAGCACCGGATCGAGCGCCAGGCGCACGAGCATCGGCAGCAGGCCCACGCAGATCATCGCCCGCGTCTTGTGACCGGCAAAAGCCGCCACGGCCCGCTCGGCCGCCGCCAGGCGCTTGCTACCCAGCCGCAGGCCGAAGAATCCCAACCCGCAGGCCACGAGCGCCGCCACCGTCTCCGCGATGTCCTGCCAGGTTTTGTCCGCGAGCGCGTGGCCCAGGTGAATCGAGGCGATGCGGAACGCGGCGTCTCGCGTGGCCCAAGCCAGCGCCGCTGCCATGCCAAACATCGCAGCCAGCGCCAAAAGAGCCGTCAGGGGCAGCCAGGCACGCTTGCGAAACGAGGGCGGCGCTTCCCCGGAGGCCCGGGCCAATTCGGGAGTAGAGGTGGCCATGATGCCCTTGCCGGGCCGCGGCCGCTTTCCATATCGTGCCGGCGGCCTGATTTCGCATGGTAGAATCCGTGCGGATTCGCGTCAATGCGGCCATGTGCGATTTCACTCATCGCGGCAGGCCTCGCGGGCGCGATACCCTGAGACGGTCAGGCTCGCCCGCGAGCCCTCCCGCATGCGAAAGTATCGTTCGGCCGGCATCCTCTCGCTCCTGCTGCTCGCCGCCTTCTCCTTGGTGCTCTACGCGCAAGTCTTTGTTTACAATACCTTCGGACCTGAATTTCCGTTGTATTACTTCTACAGCGACGGCCAGGACCTGCACCAGATGCTGCGCAGCTACACCTATGTCAACCTGCTGTGGTATCGGCCGACTTCTTCGGCGCCGTTCTATTGGATCGGCGCCAAATTTCTCGCCTGGCACGACCTGCTCGGGTGGAAGCTGTTCCATTTCACCACGGTGCTGGCCGCCGCGTACGCCCTCTGCTGGCTCGTCGTACGGCGCCTCGGCGGCAGCCGCCTGGCTGCTTTCCTGGCCGCCATCTACTTCCTCGCGCAGCCGGGGCTCTACGTCGCTGTCATGGAGGTTTCACCTTTCGATTTCGTGCATATCCTGCTCGCCATCCTCTGTGCCGGCTTTTATTTCCAGGCCTTGCGGCTTCCCCCCGCCCGCTCCGTGCTGCCCACCGCGCTGGCCTGGCTGCTATTCGTGATCGCTCTCACCGCCAAAGAGATGGCCCTTGCCATCCCCTTCTACCTGGCGCTGGCGAGCCTCCTGTACCTTGCCCTGGACCGCGGTGGTGAGCCCGCCGTCCGGCGCCTGCTGCGTGAGGCGTTGCGACTGCTGCCATTTTTGGCCGTGCTGCCGCTCTATTATTTCTTCCACCTGGCTCGGATCCCCCATGACGTCTTCACCGGCAGCGGTCCCTATCGGGCGGTCGCCCAGTGGTCCGTGATCCTGGGAAATCTGCGGCGCCTCCCGCTCTGGATCCTGCGCATCTATGCGTTTACCGGAGAAACAATTCACGCCCGCATGTACCAGTCCACGCCATGGAACAATGCTGTGGGCCTCGGCGCACTCGTGCTCGTGGCCGTCGCCTGGACCCGGCGGGCGCGCCGGGACCCCGCCTGCCGCCTCGCGCTGGGGTGGATGCTGGGCTGGATCGCCGCGTTCCTGGTGATGCCGGTTTATGCGGGCGGCTTTCTGTGGCACATCAATCTGCCCGTGGTGGGCTATTGCGTGCTGTTCGGGATGGCGCTCGCCTGGGCGCTCGAACAAATTCGCTCGCCCGCGTGGCGCCGCGCATCCGTGGCGATCTTCCTGGCCGGCGCCCTGCTCCTGGGGCGCGCCGACCTCGCCGTCGAACTCGATCGCGGCATGCACGCCACCGCCTTCCGCATCGACCACTCCTTGCTCGACCATCCTCCCGTGCCGCTGGCGCGCCTCGGCGCCGCCCCCCTCTTCTATGTCGAGGACCGCCTGGGACTCGGCCCATGGTGGTACGGCTGCTTCGGCAGGCTCTTCAATTATGTCTATCTGCGCCACGATATCGAGGAAGTGATCGTTCCTCCGCTCGACCAGGTCCCAGAAGATCTCCGCCGGCGATGGCTGGCGCGGCCGAACGCCTTTTTCGTGCGCTATGACACGCAGTTCAACTGGCACGATGCCAGCGCGGCGTTCCGCGCCCGCGCTCTGGATGCCGCGGGTAGCCTCACCTCCGGAAACTGTGCCGCACCCGGCGAGCGCGCACCCATCCGCATCGTGTCGGGCGGCGAGGAACTCACCGACGCTGCTGGCCGTCTCTGGCAGGCGGACCGCAACTATCGCGGCGGCAAAACTTACACTACCGGCCGGGCCATCGACGGAACGGATACGCCTGCTCTGTATCAGAGCGAACGGTTCGAGAACGGCCCGTTGGCCTATCGCTTCTGCGTGCCGGACGGCAGCTATCGCGTGACCCTCAAGTTCGCCGAGATCTGGTTCACCCGGCCCGGCGAGCGCGTCTTTGACATCCGCTTGAACGGCTCGCCCGTGCTGCTCCGCTTCGATCCGCTGGCCGCGGCCGGCGGCCCCTACCGCGCCGTGGACCGGCAGTTTTCGGTACGCGCGGCCGGTGGCGGCATCCTCATCGAGTTCCTGCCCGTCGTCAGCAATCCCAAGATCAGCGCCATCGAGATCCTTCCGGAGCCCTAGCGCGGGGCCGGTGAGTTTCGACTGCGATAGAATGAAAGCCGCAACAGGAGTGATGATCCCATGTCAAACCGTCGCAACTTCCTCCAAAGCTTGAGCACGCTGCCGCTGTTCGGCAAGGTGGGCTTGAGCGCGCCCGTAAAACGTGACTATTTCAAGGAACTGGGTATCCGGCCATTTATCAACGCCGCCGGTACCTACACCACCCTGACCGCGTCGTTAATGCGTCCGGAAGTGATGCAGGCCATCGACTACGCCTCCAAATCTTTCGTGCATCTCATGGAAGTGCACGAGGCCTGTGGCCGCCGCATCGCCGAACTGATCGGCTGCGAAGCCGCCCTGGTTACCTCCGGCGCCGCCGGCGCACTCACCCTCGGCACCGCTGCCTGCATGACCGGCAAGAACATGGACTTCGTCCGCCGGCTCCCTGACACCACGGGCATGAAGACCGAAGTCATCATCCAGAAATCCCACCGGTACGGCTATGACCATGCCGTGCGCAATTGCGGCATCAAGTACGTGGAGGTGGAATCCGCGGATGACCTCGAGCGCGCCATCAATCCCAATACGGTGATGATGCACTTTTTCAACGCCGGCGAACCCAACGGCCAGATCAAAGCCGCCGAGTTTGTGGCTCTTGGGAAGAAGCACAACATCCCCACCATGAACGACGCCGCCGCCGATACCCCGCCTGTCGAGAACATTTCCAAGTACCTCAAGATGGGCTTCGATCTGGTGATCTTCTCCGGCGGCAAAGGCATCCGCGGACCGCAGAGCGCCGGCCTCCTGCTCGGGCGTAAAGACCTCATCGAGGCCGCCAAACTGAACAATTCTCCGAACAGCGACTCCATCGGGCGCGGCATGAAGGTCAATAAGGAAGAGATCCTGGGCATGATGGTGGCCGTGGAAACCTTCATCAAGCTCGATCACCAGGCGGAATGGCGGGAGTGGGAGCGCCGCGTCAAGACGGTGGCCGACAGCGTCGGGCCGCTGCACTCCGTCAAGACCGAGACCTTCGTCCCGGAAATCGCCAACGCGGTGCCGCACCTGCGCATTTCCTGGGATTCCTCGGTGCTGAAAATCACGCCCCAAGAGGCCGTCAAAAAACTCCGCGAGGGAGAACCCTCCATTGAACTGCGGCCCGGAGCTAAGGACTGCCTGGAGGTGGCCGTTTGGATGCTCCAGCCCGGCGAGGCCCAAGTCGTCGCCCGCCGCATCCGCGAGGTGCTCAGAACGGCGGCCTGATCCGGGCGGCAGGCATCGGCAAAGCGCTGGAGGAAGAGACAGGATAAGGACCACGAGGGAACATCGCGATGAGGCCAGGCGGGCAGCGCCGTGCACTGACCCGCCTGGGCCGCGTCGAACAGATTTGACCCTGTACTGATTACTTCTTGGTCCCCTTCGCATCGGGGCTCCCCTCAGCGTAGCACGGCGGCGGCAGCCGGTGAAGATCCAACTCCTCAATTCCCACCCCGGCCATCCGGCCAGCCTGTTATTATAAAACGCTCAGGTTTTTTTGGTCTGTAACGGCTTGATCTTCCAATCCTTCGACGCAGATTATATCCGGCGCCTGACCGAGGGGGACTCGGCCACCGAGGAGCACTTCGCTGCCTATTTCGGCGAACTCCTGCTGCTGAAACTGCGTTCCCGCCTGCGCTCGCCGCAGGCCGCCGAAGACGTTCGTCAGGAAACCTTGCTGCGCGTCCTCCAGAATCTGCGCCGCAAGGGCGGTGTGGAGTACCCCGAGCGTTTCGGGGCCTATGTGAACGCCGTCTGCAACAACGTGTTGCTCGAGTTTCGCCGTTCGCAGAGCCGCACCGAGGCCATCGGCGACAACGATGCCGAGCCGGCCGATCCCAGCGTCGACCACGACCGCCCGCTCATCAACGCCGAACGCCGCCTCACGGTCCAGCGCATTCTCGGCGAACTGGCCCCCAAGGACCGTGATCTGCTCCGCGCGGTGTTCCTCGAAGAGCAAGATAAAGCCGCGGTTTGCACCAGGTTCCAGGTGGATGCCGACTACCTCCGCGTCCTCCTGCATCGTGCGAAATCGCGCTTTCGAAAGGCCTATACCCAGGGAGCGGCAGGGGCATAAGCGAAAGTTCATGCGGGCTTTCTGCAACGGAACCCGAATCCGTTACACGATTGAAGTGAGGCTGTAGGTGATGGACCACGAAACAGCGATTCGACTCCAGGCCGCGGAACGATACGTGGCCCGTGCTTTATCCGAGTCGGAGCGGGACGAGTTTGAGGAGCACTTCTTCGAGTGCGCGGAGTGCGCCGAGGAAGTGCGTTGGGAACAGATCTTTGTGGCCAACGCCAGGGAGGTCTTCCGGGAGCAGACCCAACGCCCCCCGCGCCCGGCCGCCGCCCCCGAGCCGGTCGCTGAGCCGCGCCGGGCCGGCGGCTGGTTTTCGTTCGGCTGGCTGCGGCCGGCGTTTGCCCTCTCCGCCTTTGCCAATGTGGCGCTGCTGCTCGTGGGGGGCTACGAGTTCCTGGAAGTGATGCCCCGGCTGCGCGCCCAGCTTGAGACCCTCCAAACCCCTCAACTCACCGCCGCTATTTCCGTGCCTACCATCGTCCGCGCCGAGCCCAAACTCATTCAGGTACCGTCGTCCATGCGTCTTATTCCCCTTTCTTTCGCCTTACCGCACCGGTTCCCGAAGTATCAGTACGAGGTCGCCAGGGAAGACGGGATGGGCAGGTTCGGCGGCTCAGTTCCCTCGCCGGCGGCTACCGACGAGGAATTGTTGCTTTCCGTCCCAGCCGCGCGCCTCACCGGCGGCGCCTGGCGTGTCAGCCTGCGCGGCATCGAGGGCTCCAGTTCCGTGGAGATAGGCAGTTGCCGGCTGCAAGTCGGGCGCTGACCTCGGAGGAATCTGCCATGGCTTCCAAGTATAACTATCACGCCAAAGCCGTCGCTGTGGCCGGCGCGCTCACCCGGCCCCTGGCTATCGACCTGGGAGAGATGGCCAAAACCGAACTTATCCAGACCGAGGGCGGCTATCATTCCTCGCGCCTGGAAAATCACCGCGTGCATGAGCTCTTCTCGATCGGCGCGGCCTACACCCAGGTGGTTGCTTCCGAGGGCCCGGAGGGTCACTTCAACACCCTGGCCATCGCCACTATCGAGAATCTCAACGTCCTGGACCTGGTCAAAATCGAGCGCCTCACCGCCCGCCTGGTCGGCCACCACCGCGCCGTGGATTTTGAGACCTGCGAGCACCCCTGGGTGATTCCGATGGGCAGCACCATCGAGAACCTGCGCATCGCCGGCCGCGCTGTCCAAATCACCCCGGACGGGGGCTTCACACTGGACTTCGACCAGCCCCACAGCTACGACGAGTGGAAGAAGACCCAGCACCACTACGCCACTCCCGGCCATGCCTTTCAAGTGCCTGGGTTTGGCTCCATCACTTGCCGCAAGCTGGAGGTGCTGCCTATCCCCGGCCGCAGCCCGGAAAAGCCCCACCGACTGCACCGGCTCGCTATGCTTAGCCTGGATCTAGGCAGCCCGGTGCACGGCCACATCCGCTTCGCCATGATCGACGAGAACGGCAGCCCGCCCAAAGGGCTCTGAGGCGGAATCCACCGATTCCATTGATCCTCCCAGCCGTGTGCGAGAAGATTGGGATGGTCCCATCCCATGCGCGCGGCGCGATTTGTGTTTGCTCTGCTGGCGTTGGCCGGTTGCTCCGCGCACCGGGCGCCCCCCGATTCGCTCTACCGGGATGCCGACCAGTTGCGCCGCGGCGGCCGCCTCGAAGAGGCGCTGGCGGAAGCCAGCCGGGGCCTGCGGCAATCTCCCGGCAAGACTTCCGCCTGGCACTGGCGCTTCCGCCTGCTGAGCGCCGAAATCCTCCTCGACCGCGGGGATAGCCGCCAGGCCCTGGATCTGCTCCAGGATGCCGCTGAGCCTCCCGATGGCGACCTCCAGGCCCGCCGCGCCATGGACCTGGGCGACGCCTGGTTCTGGCTGTCGCGGCGCACCGAGGCTCGCCGCTACCTGGAACAGGCTGCCGCCGAGGCCGCGCGCTCGCCCGATGCCGCCCTCCGCGCCGAAGTGGAGCTAAGCTGCGCCAAGCTCCCGGAAACCTTCGAACAGACCGAGGCCGGGTACCGGCGGGCGCTGCAATTCGCCTCCCGCGCCCAGGACCTTTACCTCATTGCCATGGCATATGGAGGCCTCGGCTACAACCGAGTGCGCTACGGACGTTACGACGAGGCCCTCCCCTGGCTGGAAGCCGCGCGGGTCTCCGCCGAGGAGGCCGGCGCCCAAAGATTCCTCGGCAGCACCCTGGGCAATCTCGGCTGGGCCTACGCCCGCCTGGGAGACTTCGACCGTGCCTTGAAGCTTCTGGAGCGCGCCGCCGCCATCGCCGCCCAGATCCAGGACAAACGCAACCAGCAGGTCTGGCTCTATGACATGGGTAATCTCTACCAGCGGCGTGGAGATTTTTCCAACGCCATCTCCTGCCTGCGCCGTGCCTGGGTCCTCGCCGAGGACCGCGACGACCAGGACTGGCTCTCCACGGTCCTCAACCGCCTCGCCGAGGTTTACCTGGACGCTGGCGACCTTTCGGCCGCCCGCGAATTCAGCCGGCGCTCGCTCGACCTTCGCCGCCGCCTCGCCGATCCCCGCCTGCTGGTCTACTCCGAACTCACTTCCGCCCGTATAGAGAGCCTCGGGCTGCCGTTTCCCCAGGCCGAAGCTTCCCTGCGCCGCGTCATCAGCTCCGCGGAACAGCAGGAGGAACCCCGCGTGGCCTGGGAAGGGCATTCCGCGCTGGCCGCCCTCTACCGTGACCACGGCCGCTGGCCGGAAGCTGGCGCCGAGTACCGCCGCGCCACCGCGATCATCGATGCGGAGTGGTCCGGGCTGCGCCGGGACGAGTCCAAGATCACCTTCCTCACCAACTTCATCCGCTTCTACCAGCAGTACGTGGATTTCCTGGTCCGGCAGGGTCGTCCCGCCGAAGCCCTGCGCGTGGCCGAATCCGCGCGCTCCCGCGTGCTCCAAGAGCGGCTGGGGCTGGGCCACTCTGCCGGAACCTCCTTGCAGGTTGCCGAGCTTCAGAAACAGCTGGCGGGCTCCCGCACCGCGCTGCTGGCCTACTGGCTCGGCCCGGAGCACTCCTTCCTGTGGCTCATCACCGCGGATGCGTTTGTCCAGCGCCCCTTGGCGTCCGAGGCCGATCTGACTCACATGGTGGAGGAGTACAACGCTCTCCTGCTCAACCGCCGCGACCCACTCGAGCGTGCCTACGCCGTGCGCTCGCGGTTGTATCGCACGCTGCTGGCGCCCATCCGCTCCCGCGTCAAGCCCGGATCCACGGTGGTGATCGTGCCCGACGGCGCGCTGCACAACCTCAATTTCGAAACCCTGGTGGTCGAGGAGCCGCGCCCGCATTACTGGATCGAGGATGTCACTATTTCGGTGGCCCCCTCCATCGAGATTCTGGGCTTCGCCTCGCCGCCCGCCCGGCGCCGCCCCCGCCTGCTCCTCATCGGCGACCCCATTCCGCCAGGCCGCCAGTACCCCCCCCTGCCCCACCTGAAGGACGAGTTGGCCATCCTGGAGCGCTGCTTTCCGCCCGGTGCCCGCCGGGTTTACGCCCGCGCGGAGGCCACGCCCGCGGCCTATCGCCAAGCGCAGCCCGCGCGCTACGACGTCATTCACTTCGCCGCGCACGCCACGCCCAATCCGGAGAGCCCGCTAAACTCCGCCGTGGTGCTCTCGCCGCAAGGCGAGACCTACAAACTGTACGCCAAAGATGTGCTTGACCTCCCCATCGGCGCCCGCCTGGTAACCGTCTCGGCCTGCAGCAGCGCCGGCCCGCGGTCCTACTTCGGCGAGGGACTGATGGGCTTCAGTTGGGCCTTCCTCGAAGCCGGCGCGCAGCACGTGGTGGCGGGCCTCTGGGACGTGGACGACGCCGCGGCCTCGCGTCTCATGGGGGACTTCTATCAAAGGATCGCCCGTGGCGCCGCGCCCGACCAAGCCCTGCGTCTCGCCAAGCTCCACCTGCTCCACTCCGATACCCTCTACCGCAAGCCTTTCTTTTGGGCCCCGTTCGAGATGTTCACCCGCTACATCTTCTGACGTTGCCCCGCCGTCATCATGCCCGGAAGACCGGCTCCAGCGCGGAGACCCTGATCTTCAGGCTCGACAGCTCTGCCGCGCTCAACCGGGGCAGCGGGGCGGCCGCCAGTTCCAGCGCCAGGTCAAAAATCCGCTCGTCGCCGGGTGGCACGGCGGCGGTGATCTCCTGGTTCAGGGTGAATCGCAGCGCCAGGCGAGCCATCTCGCGGTCGTCGATCGGCTGATACCAGCACTTCGGATACTTGCGATCAGACGGTTTCAGGTCCGCCGGCCACTTACCGAACGCCAGGGCCTTCAACGCCATGCGGGCCATGCGCCTGGATTTCGCTTTGGCCAGAATCTGCGGCCCAAAGCCGGCGTTCTCCCAGGCGTTGACGTTGAGCGGAAACAGCACGCTGTCCAGTTCGAGCGCGTCCATCAGGCGCAGAGCGGCCGGCGCATCATGGGCGGAGAAGCCCAGGTACCGGACCTTGCCCGCCTTCCGGGCCGCCGCAAATGCCTCCGCCGCTCCACCCGGCGCGAGAATCTTGTCCACGTCCTCCGTCGAACCCACGGCGTGAAACTGGTAGAGATCCACATGATCGGTGTGGAAGCGCCCCAGGGTGCGCTCCAATTCCTCGCGCGCCCCCTTTGCGTCGCGGCGCGTGGTCTTTTCCGCCAGGAAGACCTTGTTGCGATAGGGCCGCAGCGCCTCCCCCAGCTTGATTTCCGCTTCCCCGTCGAAGTACGACGGGGCGCAGTCGAAATAGTTCACACCCCGGTCGTACGCTGCCGCAACGCGCCGCGAGCCCTCCTCCTGCGAAAGGCCGCAAACCACGATGCCGCCGAAAGCGATGATGGAGAGGTCGATTCCGTCCTTGTAGGTCCGCCTGGGTAGAGGCCCTGCCGCACCGTATGCCGAGGCGGTGCTGGCAGCAGCCGCCGTGCCGAGAAACTTGCGACGATCCATTGGCCGTGATCCTCTGTCCATTGTAATGCCGCCGCTCTGTGGACAATCTACGGGCCCGCAGGTAGAATGCCTCCGGCTATGACCAGGCGATCCATTTCGGTTCCTGGGAGGTACTTCGGTGGCCGCCTCTGGCCGGACGTCCGGTATGCCTTTCGCGGCATGCGTCGCAGCCCCGCGTTTACCGCGGTGGCCGTGCTCTCGCTGGCGCTCGGCATCGGCGCCAATACCGCCATCTTCAGCCTCATCCACACCTTGATGTTCCGCCGCATGCCCGTGCGGGCCCCGGCACAGTTGGTGGAACTCATCATCCAATACCCCGGTGAGCCGCCGGGAAGCTTCTTCTCCCTGGCAAGCTACGAGTACTACCGGGATCACAATCACGTTTTGTCGGCGCTTTCCGGAGTTCACCGGTGCCGCTTCCATGTCGGTGGCGGCGGGCTCGAAGCGGAAGTCGTGGATGGAGAATGCGTGACGGGGAACTTCTTCGGGATGTTGGGGGTGCGGCCCGCTCTCGGGCGGCTGGTAGAACCAGAGGACGACCGCGTGGGACAGGCCGATTCCGCCGTGGCCGTGCTGAGCTGGTCTTATTGGAAGAACCGCTTCAACCTGGATCCGGCCGTTCTGGGCAAAAGCATCGTTGTGGAAGGCGTGCCCGTGACGATTATCGGCGTGGCGCCGCGCGACTTTTTCGGACTGCGGGTCGGAGCTCGCACGGACATCTGGGTGCCTTTGGCGGTGCAGCGGCTGATCGATCCTGGCAAGGGGATCGGCGGCCTGGCCCTGGTCGGGCGGCTGAAGCCCGGTGTGTCCATCGGGCAGGCGCGCGCGGAACTGGCGGTTCTGTTCCGGTTCACCCTCGAGGAGAGGGCCAAAGCCAGCCCGGACCCCCTGCTCCGACGGCTCAAGTTCACGCTGGAACCCGCCGGCGCCGGTCTGTACACGGAACTGCGCGACCGGTTCGCCGGGCCGCTGGCAGCGCTGATGGCCGCCGTCGCCCTGCTACTGCTGATCGCCTGCGCCAACGTGGCCGGTATGCTGCTGGCGCGCGGCGCGGCGCGCCGCCGGGAAATGGCATTGCGCGTGGCTCTGGGCGCCGGCCGGTCCCGCCTGCTGCGCCAGCTATTGACGGAATCTCTGCTGCTCTCCGCAGCCGGCGGCCTGCTGGGTGTCTTCCTGGCCTATTTCGGCGCGAGCGTCTTGGTGCGGATCATGGCGTCCGGGCGGTTCATCGGCGGGCCGCCTCACATCCCAGTGAGAATTCTCCCCGATGCGCAGGTTCTGCTCTTCACTGCCGGAATCGCACTGCTGACGGCCGTGCTGTTCGGGCTGGTTCCCGCCTGGAGCGCCTTTGCTTCCCACCCGGCGTGCTCCCTGCGTGACGCTGGAAGGGCGGGCGAGACGAGGTCACGCCGCCGCCTCGGCAAAGGCCTGGTGGTGGCGCAAGTGGCCTTATCGGTGGGGCTGTTGAGCGCCGCGGGCCTGTTCCTCCGCAACTTGTCGAATCTGGAGCGCGCCGATCTGGGCTTCCGCCGCGGCGACATTCTGTTGATGACCCTGGATCCGGCGCGCAGCGGATCAAGCGGGGAGCAGTTGTCTTTCGCCTATCAGGACGTGCTCGGGCGCCTCGAGACGATTCCGGGCGTGGAGTCAGCCACGATCTGCGCGCCAACGCCGCTCTCGGGCGCGGGCGCCAGCCGGTTCGTGAGCGTGGCCGGGCACCCGGAAAGGCCCGAAGATCGCCGTTATGTGTCCGTGAGCTGGATCGCGCCAAAATACTTCGAGACCCTGGGCACGCCGCTCCTGGCCGGCCGCGATTTCAGCTTCGCGGACCGCGCAAGGCCGCGCGTGGCCATCATCAACGATCGGATGGTGCGGTACTATTTCCCCGGCCGCAATCCCATCGGCGAGTATGTGGCCTTCGACGGCGATCCCAAGCCTTATCAGATTGTGGGAGTGGCGGGTGATGCCAGGTATTACGAGATTCGCGAAGCCGCCCAGCGCATCATCTACCTCAACACGTTCCAATCCTCCCGCCCGGCATCCACGTTTGCGCTGCGCACCAGCGGCGACCCCCTGGCCGTAGCTCCCACGGTTCGCCGCAGCGTGCGCGAATGGATGAAGGATGTGCCGGTGGTGCGCCTTGCCACTCTCTCCGAACAGGTGGATGCCACCATCGTTCCGGAGCGGCTCATCGCCATGCTCTCCGGGGTCTTCGGCGCTCTGGGCGCTCTGCTCGCGGCGATAGGCATTTACGGGTTGCTGGCGTACACGGTGGCGCGCCGGGCGGGCGAGATCGGTGTCCGCATCGCGCTGGGCGCCACACGGACTGCCATCTCCCGGATGGTGCTGCGAGAGGCGCTCGGGATCACCTGTGCCGGCCTGCTCCTCGGAGTGCCCCTGGCATACTGGGGCCGGAGCCTGGCGACGGGCCTGGTCCACGACCCGCCGGTGACGGGTGCATTCCCCATCGCCTTGGGTGCCGTGGGGATGGTGACGATCGCGCTCGCCGCGGCGTACACCCCGGCCCGCCGGGCCGCGCGCGTGGACCCCATCGAAGCTCTGCGCTGCGAATGAGTCCGGCGTGCCGGGCCGCGGCCCGTCAGCGCGCGCTCACCGCCTGTAGCAGCAGAACCATTCCGACGGCAATGAGACCCGCATGCACATACAGCAGAAACCGGTGAGCGCTCAGGCGGCGGTTGATCGCCCGCCCCAGGAACGTCGCCACGATCACAAAGGGCAACGACAGCAAGTAGAACCGGTTGACCGCCGGAGTCCACAATCCCGCCAGCCGGTACCCCCACAAGCCCGCCAGGCTCGCCGGCAGGAAATATCCCTGCAACGTCGCCCGAAACTGCTGCGGCGGCCACCTGCGCAGCGAGCCATAAATCACTAGCGGCGGACCGTTCATGCCGTAGGCGCCGCCCAAGACCCCCGCGCCGAATCCGAACAGCCAGGCAAGCTTGTCGCTTTTCAACTCCCGATGGTTGCCGCTGACCAATGCATGCGCGGAGAAGGCGATGATCACGGCGGCCAAAATCCCTTTGACCACCGGCTCGGCCGCGGCTCGCAGGAGCAGCAGGCCCAGCGGAATCCCCAGCATGGTCGCCAGCACCAGCCGGCCCGCGCTGTACACGTGAACCTGCCGCCAGTCCTGCACCACCACCAGGAGCGCCACGCTGACCGAGACCAGCACAGCCACCGGAGCGGCCACCTCCACCGGCATGAGGAGCGCCAGCAGCGGCACGGCCACCAATGCCTCGCCAAATCCAAACGCCGAGCGAATCAGAGTCGCCAGAAACACAACCCCCGGGATCAGAATCGCAACTCGCTCCGTCGGCATGCCTTTCCAGCGTAGCGCGCAGCCGCGTCAAGTCGGTTGACATATAGATCATCTTCATATAGAATTCCTCCATATGGACCTGTTGCAAGGCACGCTCGACATGCTCGTGCTCCGCACGCTGCTGGCCGGACCCCTGCACGGATACGGCATCGCCAAAGCCATTCGCGGCGCCTCCCATGAGGCGCTCCAGATTGAGTTCGGTTCGCTGTATCCCGCGCTGAAGCGGTTGGAGGCCAAGGGCTGGGTGGCCTCCGCGTGGGAGACCTCCGAGCACCATCGCCGCGCGCGGTACTACCGGCTCACCGCGGCGGGCCGGAAGCAGTTGGTGCGGGAGCACTCCAAGTGGGCGGACTTCGTGAGCGCGGTCGGACGGGTGATGGGCCCGGTGCCGGAGGCCAAAGCATGAGCCTCCCCAACCGGCTGAAGTCCCTGTGGCCGGCGTGGCGCCGCCGCGAAGAGCGCGAGATGCGCGAGGAATTCGAATCCCTCACCGCCATCGCCGGCGGCAAAGAACTCGGCAACCTTACGCTGGCCATGGAGAACGTCCGCGCAACCTGGGGTTGGACGTGGCTTGAAAGCATGGCGGCGGATTTCCGCTATTCGCTCCGCGCGCTGCGTGCCCAGCCGACCTTTGTCGCGGTGGCCGTGCTCTCCCTGGCCCTGGCCATCGGCGCAAACAGCGCCATCTTCAGCTTTGCGGACGCCCTGCTCCTGCGGCCTCTGTCCGTGCCGGACCCTTCCGGGTTGTACGACGTCACCAACACCACCCCCGACGACCCCCTGGAGGGCATGTCGTTCCCCGATTACCGGGACCTGAGTGAGAACAGCCGCTCCTTCGCCGGCCTGGCTGCCTATCGCCTCACCACGCTGGCCGCCGCCACCGATCCCGCGGCTCCGGCGCAGATCCGGTTCGCCGTGCTCGCGAGCGGCAACTTCTTTCCGGTCGCCGGAGTCGCGCCGGCGCGGGGACGCTCCTTTGTGCCCCGCGAAGCAGATGCGCCGGGCCAGGCCGTGGCCGTCATCAGTCACGACTTCTGGCGGCAGCAATACGGGGGCGACCTGGCGGTGCTGGGCCGGACCCTGCGGCTCAACGGGATCGTCTTCACCATCATCGGCGTCGCCCCGGAATCCTTCACCGGTCTGGACCGCTTCGTTCACCCCAGCCTCTACGTTCCGTTGGGCATGTCCCAGCGCCTGGCCGCCGCCCCGGCGGATCCGCTCGAGGATCGCGGACGCCATGAATGGGTGGTCAAAGGCAGGCTGCGCGCAGGCTCGTCCCGGGAATCGGCCGTGGCTGAACTGCGGGCCCTCGGCGCGACCCTCGAGCGCGAATATCCCAAGACCAATCAAAACCGGCGCCCGGCGGTCCGCACGGAACTCGCGCGCCGCATCCAGCAGACGCCCCAACTGCTTGCCCTCATCAAAATGCTGATGGGCCTGGTAGGGCTGATCCTGATCATCGCCTGCTCGAACATCGGAAACCTGCTGCTCGCCCGGGGGCGCGCCCGCGGCCGGGAAATCGCCATCCGGCTGTCCATCGGAGCGGGCCGGCGGCGCCTCGTCCGCCAGTTGATGACCGAGAGCCTTATCCTGGCGATCTCCGGCGGCGTAGCCGGATTGTTTTTCGCTTATGGCGGCATCCGGTTGCTGCAAAGACTCAGCGTACCCAGCGAGCCGCCATCGGTTCTGGATGTCCGTTTGGACTGGCGCGTCATCGAGTTCAGCCTCTGCGCGGCGCTGCTCAGTTGCGTCCTGTTCGGCCTGGTTCCCGCCTGGCAGATCGTGCGGACGGACTTCCTGAGCACCCTGAGGGCCGGCGGCGACCGGGCCTCCGGAGAGCGGCGCACGGTGGTGCGTGACGTTCTGGTGGCCGGCCAGGTGGCGCTCGCCATGGTGGTTCTGGTCGCTGCGGGAATGTTTCTCGCGGGCTTCCGCAACATGCTAGTGATGCGGCCCGACTTCCGCGCGGACCACCTCATCAGCCTGGATACCGCGCCCGCAATGCTCCACTACTCGCCCGATCAGACCGTGGCCTTCTACCGCAAGCTGGTTGACCGCGTCCGCGCGATGACCGGCGTGGAAAGCGTGGCCATGGCCGAGTCGCTGCCTCTCTCGCCTGCCCAGACCGTGCTGACCGTCGTGCCCGAAGGCTACCAGTTTCCCAAGGGTCGCGAAAAAACCGTGGTATTCGGCGGCGCCGTGGACGCAGGCTACTTCAGCACCATGCGCGTCGAGATCCGGCGCGGGCGCGCCTTCACGGATGACGACCGCGCCCAATCCCGTCGCGTGGCGATCGTGAACGAGCAATTCGCCCGGACCTACTGGCCGGGCCAGGATCCCATCGGGAAGCGCATCCGGCTGGATCGCTCCGATGGGCCCGCGGCCGAAGTCGTCGGGGTCGCGAAGACCGGGCACTACCTGGCCGTGAACGAGGCGCCGGCGTCCTACGTGTACCTGCCCTACGAGCAGAACCCGCGCCCGCGGATGACGCTGATCGTGCAGTCGGCTGGCGATCCGGGCGCCCTCGCGGCGCCGTTGCGCGAGGCGGTTCGTTCGATCGATGCCAACCTGCCCGTCTTCAACCTGCGCACGGTGGCGCTGCTCTACGAAAGCCGCGCCACCGGCACGTGGCTGCAGTTCTTCCAGATGGTGGGGACCATGGCATTCATCGGCCTGGCGCTCGCCACCACCGGCCTCTACGGGCTGGTCGCCTACACGGTGAGCCGTCGTGTCAAGGAGTTCGGCATCCGCGTCGCCCTCGGCGCGCGCCGCCGCGACGTGGTTTGGCTGGTCGAGCGCCGCGGCCTGGTTCTCGCCGGCGTGGGCATCGCTGCCGGCGGAGCGCTCACTCCCGTGGCGGCGCCCCTGCTGGCCGCGGGCTTTCCCGGCCTGGGTCTGTCCTCCCCGGCGGTCTACGCCCTAGTTCCCCTGGCTCTGCTGGCGGTCAGCGCCGCGGCGAGTTACCTGCCGGCGCGCCGCGCCGCCGGCCTGGATCCTCTGCTGGCCCTGCGGAACGAATAGCCGCGAACAACTCCGGAAAAATGTTGTAGCATTCGGATATCTGAGGACGCCAGGCCTATGAAAAACCTCTTACCCTGCTCGTTGATGCTGCTGCTCGCGGGTTGCGCCACTACGCCGCCCGAGGTTGCCAAGGACCAGGACGTCACCGCGGAATTCAGGTCCCGGATCGAAAAGATTCTCGCCGGCTGGTCCACCCTGGACATCAAAAACGTCGCCCCTTACTACGCCAAGGACGCGGGGCTGGTCTTCTTTGATGTCGCGCCGCTGAAATATTCCGGATGGGCGGAGTATGAGAAGGGTTTCCAGCAAGTCTCCGCCACGTGGAAGTCGATCAAACTCGCCCTCGGCGATTTCCAGGCTACGCGCAGCGGGAACATTGTCTGGGCGGTCTACACCTCCCCGATCGAGATCGAGCCGAAAGTAGGCCCGGTGATGAAAGCCGTCACCCGGGCCACCGACATTTTCGAGCGGCGCGGCGACGACTGGATCATCGTTCACGAGCACGTCTCGGCGCCCTTCGAGCCGCCACAGCCGCCCGCCGCGGACGCGAAAAAGAAGTAAGGGCTTCCAGCGGAAGACGGCCCGAATCCTTCGATCGCGGCGGCGGAGTACCGCGCGGCTTCCCGCTATTGGTCGCTTGCAGCCTGTATATAGCAGAGATATACTGCACGTGTGGCCGAGCGCAAGGACCCGCTCGAATCCTGTACTGGTTTTGACTGGGATGAAGCGAACACGGATAAGAACTGGGAACGGCATCGAGTCACCCCGGAAGAGGCCGAGGATGTTTTCTTCAACGAACCGCTTGTCGTGCGCGGGGACACGCGTCATTCGAAGCAGGAGAGAAGGTACTACGCCCTTGGGCGCACAACCGGCGGACGCTATCTGTTCGTTGCCTTCACCCTACGGGGCTCTCTACTGCGCGTGATCTCCGTGCGGGGCATGAATCGGCGAGAAAGGAGCGCCTATGCCTATCGCGAAAAAGAAGCCCACGCCTGAATTTCGCTCCGAGGATGAGGAGCGCGAGTTCTGGGCGGATCACGACTCGACGGAATTCATCGACTGGCGGAGCGCCGGACGCCGCAAGTTTCCCAACCTCAAGCCGACGCTACGAACGATTTCCATTCGGCTGCCGGTTTCGATGATCGAAGACCTCAAGGTCCTGGCGAATCAGCGGGACGTGCCTTATCAGTCTCTTCTCAAGGTATTCCTGGCCGAGAGACTGAAAAAAGAGCGGCGTCGCGCCTCTTGACGGGCCATGAACCCGGAGCAACGAGCTAGTCCGCTCGCAACGCCTGCATCACATCCACGCGCGCGGCCCGCATAGCGGGCCATGCAGACGCCGCCACGGCGGCTGCCAGCAATATGCCAGCCGCCCCAGCCACAACCCACACACCGGGCATCCGCACGCTCCCGAAATAACTGCCGGCTAGCCGCTGTAGCGCCAGGCCGCACGCCAGTCCGGCGCCAATTCCGGCCGCCGTGATGACCGCGCCCTCCGCGATCACCCGCGTCAATAGATGCCGCGGCTGCAACCCGATCGCCATGCGGATGCCGAATTCGCGCGTGCGAGCGCTCACCGAGAACGCCAGCACACCCGCCACGCCGACCACCGCAATCGTCAGCGCCACCAGCGCGAAGCCGCCGAAAACGATGGCGTTCAACCGGTCCGGTGTGAGCACCTCCGCGCGGACGTCTTCGAGCGTCGCGGCGCGCTCCACCGGCTGATCCACCGAGAGGCTGCGGATGGTCCGCGTGATCGGGGTGACCAGGGCATAGGGATCCGATCGCAGGTGGACGAAGAGGCGCCCGCCAAAAAGCGGTCCTTGCCCGAACGGTTGATACACCGTCAGAGTAGGGCGGGGGATCAGGTGCTCATCGTCGATGTCCGCGGCGATCCCGACGATACGCATCGGCGCCGGCTTCACGCCGATAAACCTCAACACCGGGTCCGTCCACGTGACGTGCCGGTTGAGCGCCTCCCGGTTCGGGAACATCCGCCGCGCCAGGCTTTGGCTGACGATCACCACCGGCTCGCCGCCGGTGCGGTCCAGATCGTTGAAATCGCGCCCGGCCAGAATCGGCACGCCAAGCGCGGCGAAAAATCCGGGCGACACGATCCGGAATTGCCCGCGGGGATCGTCTTCTCCCCTCCCGCGAGGGTAGCCCTCGGCCGTGAATTGCAGGCCGGGGCCGCCTCCCTCGCGCCACGGCGTGAGCATGCCCAGAGCCACGCCGTCCACACCCGGCAACTGGTGTATGCGCCGCATCGCTTCTTTGTAAAAGTCCACCACCTGGCCGTCTGTCCGTCCATACGAAACCACCGGCACGTTGATCGCGAGCACGCGGCGCGTATCGATGCCGGTCTGGACCGCCTGAATCGCCAGCAGCGTCTTGACCAGCATGGCGGCGCCTGCCAACAGGATAAAGGAGGCGGCGATTTGGGTGACGGCGAACGCCCGCAGCCGCCGCGCCGCGCCGCCTGTCACCCGCGCGCTGCCATTGGACATGCTGATGCCGTTCCACCGGTCGCCCGAAGGCAGGCGCGGCACAAACGCCAGCAGCGCCGCGGCGGCCAGCGCCAGTCCGGCGCCCACCCACAGCATGCTGGAGTCTACCGTCAGGTCCAGTGCGCGGACCGAGAACCGCGACGCGTAGCGCGCCAGGACCGCGACCATGGGCCGCGCGCTCAGCACGCCCAGCGCCGCCCCCGCGCCGCAAAGCAGCAGGCTTTCCGCCAGCAGGACGCGCCGCAGCGCGGCCGTGCTCGCTCCCAGCGCGGCGCGCACCGCCAGTTCTCCTTCGCGCCGGATCGTCCGCGCCAGAATCAGGTTGGCCACGTTGGAACACGCGATGATGAAGATCAATCCCGAGGCCGCCAGCAGCACCCACAGTACGGTGCTGGCCTGGGACGTAATCTGCTCGCGTAGCAGTACCGCGTCGATGCGGAAATCCGCCTTTGCCGGATACGCCTCGGGACGCTCTTTCAGCATGGCGCAGTGTGCCGCCCGGAGTTCGGCGCGAGCCTGTTCCAGCGTCGCCCCGGAAGCCAGGCGGCCGAACAGTTCCGTCATGCGATGGATCCGGCCCGTCACCATCGTCGCCGACAGGTGGTGCGGGCTGGTCACCACGTTGGCCATGATCTCGGTCTCGGCCGGATACGGGATCGAGGGTTCCAGCACTCCGACAACGGTGGCCGTGCGCGTCCCGAACGATCCCAGACGCACGACTTTCCCAAGCACTGTCGGGTCTCTCTTCAGCGCGGTCGTCCAGAAGCGATACGTCAGCACCACGGCGCCCGCGGCGGAGGGGCCGTCGTCCCGCATATCCAGCAGCCGCCCCATTACCGGATGCAGCCCCATCACTTCGAAGTACGTGCCCCCGACCACTCCCGCCTGCACCTCGCGCGGCTCGCCTAGCCCAATCATGGTGAATCCGATCGTGGAGAAATCACCGATAGCGCTGAGCGACTTCACCCGCTGCCGCAGGTCCTGGATCTCCGGCACGGAAAACGTGGCATTCTCCATGCCCATGCCCCGGGCGCTCTGCCGGATGTAAATCAGCCGGTTTTCATCGCGATTCACCAGCGGACGGAGCAGCACCCCGCGCACCAGCGTGAAGATCGCGGCATTGGCCCCGATGCCGAGCGCCAGCGTGAGGACCACGGCAATCGTCAGCCCTTTGGCGCCGGCCAGCGAACGCAGCGCGTATTTCACGTCCCGACAGAAGACTCCGGCAGCGTCACCCAATCCCAATTCCCGCGGCCTCGCCCCACTCATGATCCTGCCTCCCTTCTGAGTGTCCCCGGCCTCCGGAGATTATACGCGACGCGAGGCCGGAAATCCCGGAGCGGCAGGCTGAATCACAGAAGCGAAGGGACGGCCTACTTGCCAGGCCTCACCCGCCCGTCTCCTACGCCAGAGTCTCCTTTACCACGCTGGCCGGATCCGCACCCGTCGGCTTCTGGCCCAGCCCTGGTACTAGTACATGAAGCGGTCGCGCTGGGCCTGGCGAGTCATAAAATATAAAAAGGTCTTAAATATAGTCTGGCTGTGTGAAAGAACACGACTATGGCCCTTTCTTACTCGACGAAGTTGCTTGCGCTTCCCTTCCTCTTCACCGGCGCGCTCGCCTGGGCGCAGCCGTGGGACCGCAATCTGCTTGTAAATCCCGGCGCCGAAAGCGGGCCGGGCGCGGCGAAGCGAACCGATACCGTCTCCGACGTGCCCGGCTGGACCAGAACCGGGGCGTTCAGCGTCGGCCAGTACATCAGCGCGATGCCGCTGTGGCCGAGCACCTACGGCCCCAAGGATCGCGGATCGAACTACTTCTGGGGCGGCGCGAGCGGCGGCCCTTCGAGCGCCACTCAGACGATCGATCTCAGCGCGGGTGCGACCGAGATCGATGCAGGGCGGGTGCGGTTCTATTTGAGCGGGTATTTGGTCAGCCATACGAACTACGGAATCCCCAGGCTCCGAGCGGCGTTCCTGGATGCGCAGGACCGCCAACTGCTCGAAAGCGAAGTCAGCGGTCCTGGTGTGAACGAGGGGAGCGGCCTGCTGGTCCGCGCCAGTAGCGGTTTCGTGCTGCCCAATACGCGGAAAGTGGTAATTCTGCTCGACCTATCGGCCTCCGGAATGCCTTCCGGGACGCCCAATAACTCGGGCGCCGACAACCTGGAACTGGTTCTCCGCATCGAGCCCATCTTCGGCGCCAATCTTGTGGTGAACGGAGATTTCGAGCTGCCCGGAAACATCGGCAACAGCCCGACACAGCCGCTGGGCTGGAACGGACACCAGAGTAGCAGGCTCATGGCGTACACCGCCGACTTCATCCGGAACGGTTTGACGCCCGATGACCGCGGCGAGCAACACCTCGTGTTCCCGTCTGTTGAATCCGAGAAAGCGCCGACTTCGCAGCGCATCGACGTCACGTTGGGCAAAGACCGTATCGACGCGGGCGGCGTGAGTTATAGCTTCTCGGCGTGGCTGGGAGCCGAAGGAAACCAGCCGGGCGGCACTTCGGCGAAGGCCGAATTTTTCGGCTCGGGCAACCAGCTGCTCGGAGCCAGCCAGATCATCGGCCCGGTGACCATGGAGGACCGCGGCAAGAAAGCCGGCATGCTGAAGCGCTCCACGGACGGCGCCGTTCCGCCAGAAACCCGCTCCATCGTGATTACCCTCATATTCCCTCGCGCTGTGGGGTTCGGCGCGCCCCAGGCCGACAATGTAACATTCACGCTCAAGTCCGCAGGCGCGGTTGCTATCAAAGACAACGGCATCCGGAATGCGGCCTCCGGGGCCTTCGGACCCATCGCGCCAGGCGAGATGGTCACGATCCTCACCTCCGGCGTGAACTTGTCCGATACCACCCGGATGCAGTTGGATGCCGCTGGCCGCGTGGTCACGACCCTTGGAGAAGTCCGGGCGTTCTTCGACGGCACGCAGGCGCCACTGCTGTATGTCAACTCGAGCGAAATCGGCGCCATCGTGCCGTTCGACGTGGCGGGCCGGAGCACCGTGGCGGTGCGGGTAGAGTACAAGGGCGTCCAGTCGCAGACGGTAGACATGCAGGTGGCCGGGACGGCGCCGGGGGTCTTCACGCTCGACGGCGCGCCGAATGGCCCCGGACTCATCAGCAACGACCCGTACACTATTAACAACAAGGACAACCCAGCCGCTGAGAACTCCACGGTGACGATCTACTGGACGGGAGGCGGGCAGACCGATCCGCCGGGTGTGGACGGGCAGATCGAGAGATTCCCGCTGCCCCGGGTGATCGCTCCGGTGAGTGTCACGATCGGAGGCAAGTTGGCTGATCTCCGGTATGCCGGCGCGGTGCCTTACGGCTGGGCCGGGCTTCTGATCGCTGAAGTGGTGGTGCCGGCCGGCAGCGCCTCTGGCGATCCGGTCCCCGTGGTGATCACCGCGGGCGGGGCCTCCAGCCCGGACAACACGGTGACGATGTACGTCAAACAGCCCTGAGACCGACCATCCCTGGGAGGGCCTGCCGGCGGCGACCTTCAACCTGCAGGAGCGTGGGGACAGGCGCGGGTATCGCCGGCAGGCAAAATTTAGACCCTTAGCGAGCCACGGAACGCTCGACCGGCATAGTAAGATTCTGCGCCGTTGTGATACACGAAAACAGTGTCGTAGCGGCGATCACAGAAGAGGGCGCCACCGAGTTTTCTGATGGCGGGAGGTGTTCTCACCCAGCTCGACGTTTTCGTGTCGAAACTCCCAAGTTTCTGCAACTCGCGATATTGTTCTTCCGTTAACAGCTCAATGCCCATGGCGGCCGCAATATCCTCAGCGCTGTCTTCCGGCTTATGTTCTTTCCTTGACTCCAGCGCCTCACGGTCGTAGCAAATACTTCTGCGGCCCTTGGGGCTTTCCGGTGAACAATCGCAGAAAATGTATTCGCCCGTCTTCTTGTTATGGCCAATCACGTCCGGTTCACCGCCGGTCCTTTCCATTTCATGGAGCGACCACAGTTTTTCAGCATTCGCTTCCAGCTTGGATTGTACAAGAGCCCATTCAAGACCTTTATGGCGGTTCATGTTTCTCTCAAAACGAACCTTCAATGCTGTGAGTAGTTCTTCACGTTGATCTGGCGACAAGGCCTTTTTGCTACTGTTCATGTTTCGCGATCCCATTTCCGCGCTGCCGGAGATCGGTGGTGTGCCCGCCTGACTCCGTTCCCAAGCCGCCTCGCACTTCCTACGCCAGAATCCCCTTCACCACGCTGGCCGGATCCACGCCTGTCAGCTTCTGGTCCAGCCCCTGATACTTGTAGCTGAAGCGGTCGTGCTGGATGCCGAAAAGGTGAAGCAGGGTGGCCTGGAAGTCCCGCACGTGCACCGGATCCTGCACGATGTTGTAGGAGAACTCGTCCGTCTCGCCGTACACCACGCCGCCCTTTACCCCGCCTCCCGCCATCCACAGGCTGAAACAGCGCGGATGATGGTCCCGCCCGTAATCGGTCGGCGTGAGCTTGCCTTGCGAGTAAATGGTGCGGCCGAACTCGCCGCCCCAGATCACCAGCGTATCCTCCAGCAATCCCCGCGCCTTCAGGTCCTGCACCAGCGCCCAGCAGCCCTGGTCCACGTCCTTGCACTGGCTGGGCAGCACCCCGGGCAGGTTCCCATGCACGTCCCAGCCGCGGTGGTAGATCTGCACGAACCGCACCCCGCGCTCCACCAGCCGGCGCGCCATCAGGCAACTGTTGGCGAACGTGCCGCCCTTGCGCGCGTCCTCGCCGTACATCTGGTAGACGCTCTCGGGCTCCTTGGAGAGATCCGTCAGTTCCGGCACCGAGGACTGCATGCGGAACGCCATCTCGTACTGCGCGATGCGCACGCGCGTCTCCGGGTCCCCGATCTTTTCCTCCTGCACCCGGTTCAACTCCCCCAGGGCGTCCAGCATGCGCCGCCGGATCTGCGGCGGCACACCCTCCGGGTTGTTGATGTACAGCACCGGATCCCCCGCCGAACGCAGCGCCACGCCCGCGTACTGCGCCGAAAGGAAACCCGCGCTCCACAGCCGTGCCGAAATGGCCTGCACGTTGGCCTTGGGATTTGAATGCGTGGCGTTCAGCACCACGAAGGTGGGCAGGTCCTGGTTCATGCTGCCCAAGCCGTAGGCGATCCAGGCGCCGATGCACGGCTTGCCCGCCGTCATGTTGCCGGTCTGAATAAACGTCATGGCCGGCTCGTGGTTGATGGCCTCGGTGTGCAGCGAGCGCACGATGGCGATATCGTCCACCATCTTCGCCGTGTAGGGCAGCAGCTCGGAAATCCACGCCCCGCTCTGCCCGTGCTGCTCAAACTTGAATACCGAAGGCGCCACCGGGAAGCGGCTCTGGCCGGAGGTCATGGTGGTCAGCCGCTGCCCGTGGCGGACGGATTCCGGCAGATCCTTGTCGTACCACTCCTTCATCCCCGGCTTGTAATCCAGCAGGTCGATCTGCGGCGGCGCGCCCACCATGTGCAGGTAAATGGCGCGCCTGGCTTTGGGCGGGAAATGCGGCAGCCCCGGCAGACCGCCCGCGGCCGTCATCTTCGCCGCGCGCGCCTCTTCGCCCAGCATACTGGCCAGCGCCGCCACGCCCAGCCCGCGGGCGCTGCGCGCGAAAAACTGCCGCCGCGTGGCCATCAGGACGGCTTCGTCGATGGGATCGGTCGGTTTCACTTGTTCAACACCTCGTCCAGGTTCATGACCTGGTTCGCCACCATGGTCATGGCCGCGTATTCGGCCGCGGGGAGCGCGCTGTCCGCCGGGGATTCGCCCACCGCCAGCAGCTTGCTCGCGTCCTCGGGATGGGCATCGTAGTAGCGCAAATAGTCCGCATAGGCGCGCCGAGTCACGTCCCGCTCCTTCTCGTCGAAGCTGCGCGCCAGCAGCCGGGCGGTCAGAAAGTCGATCTGCCGGTCCAGGTCCTGCGGGGCGGCCTCCATGGCCCGCCCGGCCAGATGCCGCGCGGCTTCCACAAACTGCGGATCGTTCATCGTCACCAGCGCCTGCAACGGCGTATCCGTGCGCTCCCGGCGTACCGTGCAGGTCTCCCGCGTGGGCGCGTTGAAGATCTCCATCGAAGCCGGCGGCGCGGCCCGCTTCCAGAAGGTGTACAGGCTGCGCCGGTACAGGCTTTCCCCGCTGTCCTGGTGGTAGAACCGGGTGTTGCTGCCCACCATGGCCACCGCCTCCCAAACGCCCTCCGGCTGGTAGGGCTTCACGCTCGGCCCGCCGATCAGGGGCGCCAGCAATCCGCTCGCCGCCAGCGCGTAATCCCGCACCATCTCGCCGTCCATCCGGAAGCGCGGCCCCCGCGCAAGCAATCGGTTGTCCGGATCCTTGCTGAGCTTCTCCGGCGTCGTCGCGGCGGACTGCCGGTACGCCGTCGAGGTCACCAGCAGGCGGAAGAACCGCTTGACATCCCAGCCGGATTCGCGGAACTCCACCGCCAGCCAGTCCAGTAGCTCCGGATGCGAAGGCGGCTGCCCCTGCGAGCCGAAATCTTCCGCCGTCTTCACGATCCCCGTGCCGAACACTTCCTGCCAGAAGCGGTTCACGGTCACGCGCGCCGTCAGCGGATTGGCTGGATCCACCAGCCACCGCGCCAACCCCATGCGGTTCCGCGGAAGCGACGCCGCCATGGGCGGCAGCGCCGCCGGCACATTGGGCTCCACCGCCTCACGCGGCTGATCGTACTGCCCGCGATACAGGATGTGCGCCATCGGCGTGCTGTCCTGGCGCTCCTCCATCACCAGCGTGATGGCCCCCCGATCGCGGATCGCCCGCCGCTCCGCCAGCAGGCTCCGAAGCTGTGCGTCCTGCTCCCGGTAGGCCGCGTCCCGCCGGTTCAGGTAGACGAGATGCAAGGCTTCCCGTTCCGCGGCGGTCAGTTCCCCGGCAGCCTTCGCCCGCGCCCCCTCGATCACCGGCCACAGCGAGATCAGCCGCGCTTCCTCCTCGCTGATCGCGCGGTTGAACACGCGGAAATCCGCCAGTGCTCCGCCCGCGAAGTAGCGGCGGCCCTCGCGCCCCAGCCGCAGCGGCGCGTCCGTGCGGATACCACCGCTGAGGTGCGTGTTCTGGTCGCCCGCGCCCTGCGTCGGCACCGCCCGGCCGTTCAGATACAGGGCCAGCCCCAGTTGCTCGCGGCTGCCGTCATAGCTCACCGCCAGGTGGTTCCACGTGCCCGGCTTCAACTGTTCCAGGTGTCCGGCCCGAACCTGGATGGTGTCCTTCTCTCCGGCCGTGAGCCGCAGCCCCGCCACGCGCGCCTGGATGTCGATGGCCCAGCCCCGGTTCTGCTCCTCCGGGTTGGACTGGCTGGCCACCGTGAAGCTGTCGTCGCCCGGCGGAAAATAAATCCAGGCGGCCACTGCGAACGGCTGGTCCGACGAGATATCCGCGTTGGGCAGCGGCAGCGACGATTCCTTCGCGAAGTGCAGCGCCTTCCGACCCGGATCCGACGCCGGCCCCAGCGTCACGCCGTCGGGCAGCGGGAGCGCGATCTGGCTGCCCCCTGTGGCCAGCTTCAAGTCCTGGCCGAAGGAAAGCGCGAGCGTCTGCGAGGCCGCCTCGAGCGGCATCGCCAGGGACTTGTGCTCCCCCGCCGCCAGCCACGCATCGAACGTCGCATCCGGTCCTCCGCGCCGCTCTTGCATGCGCCGCCGCAGTTCGGCCTCCTGCGCGATGAGTTCGCTCCACCGCCCGCGGTCCTCCTCGTTCGGCACCACCACGATGGGCGGCGTATCCGGAGCGTTGCCGTCCATGATGGGCTGCGTGGTGTTTCGGAAAAAGGCCGCCATCGAGTAGAAATCCCGCTGCGAGATCGGATCGAACTTGTGGTCGTGGCAAGTAGCGCAGCCCACCGTGAGCCCCAGCCACACCGCGCCGGTCGTGTCTACGCGGTCCTTGGCGTAGATCGCATCGAACTCCGCCTCGATGATGCCGGCCTCGTTGGTGGTCACGTTGCAGCGGTGAAAGCCGGTGGCGATCTGCTGGTCCAGCGTGCGGTTGGGAATCAGGTCTCCCGCCAGTTGCTCGATGGTGAAGCGGTCGAAGCTCAGGTTGCGGTTGAACGCGTTGATCACCCAATCGCGGTAGGGCCACATCTCCCGGTAGTTGTCCACGTGGATGCCGTGCGTGTCCGCGTAGCGCGCCGCGTCCAGCCAGTAGCGCGCGCGGTGCTCGCCCCAGTGCGGCGAGGCCAGCAGGCGGTCCACCACCTTCTCGTACGCGTTCTTCGAGCGGTCCCCGACGAAGGCTTCCACCTCTTCCGGCGTGGGTGGCAGGCCGGTCAGGTCCAGCGAGACGCGCCGGATCAGAGTGCGCCGGTCGGCCTCCGGCGCGGGCTTCAGCCCCTCTGCCTCCAGTCGCGCCAGGATAAACGCGTCGATCGGATTCCGCGCCCAGCCCTTGGTCTTCACCGCCGGCACAGCCGGCCGCACCGGCGCCACGAAGGACCAGTGCTGCTGCCACGGCGCGCCCTCCGCAATCCAGCGCCGCAGCGTCTCCTTCTGTTCCTCGGTCAGCGTCTTGTGGGAGTAGGCCGGCGGCATGCGCCGCGCCGCGCTCTCCGCCGTGATGCGCTGGTACAGCAGGCTCTTTTCCGGGGAACCCGGCACGATGGCCGCGCCGTTCTTCCGCGGCGCCAGCGCCTCCTCCTTGAGATCCAGCCGCAGGCCCGCCATCCGCGTATCTTTATCGGGTCCGTGGCAGGCGAAACAGTTATTCGAAAGGATAGACCGCACGGCCCGCTGAAAATCCACGGGCGCCGCCACGGCCGGCCCCAGCAGACAGCACAGTAACAGAAACTTCCTCATCCGGAGATGAAGAAATTATCACACAAATTCCCGCTGGGAGCGGCCCGGCTACACCTTCTCCGCGATAGCCTTGGCTTGCAGAAACAACAGCAGGTAATCCGGCCCGCCGGCCTTCGAGTCGGTCCCCGAAAGGTTGAACCCGCCGAACGGGTGCGCCCCCACCATCGCGCCGGTGCACTTCCGGTTCACGTACAGGTTGCCCACGAAGAAGCGCTCTCGCCCCTTGCGGATATGCTCCGCATCGTTGGAGTAGATGGCGCCCGTGAGGCCGTACTGCGAATCGTTGGCCAGTTCCAACGCGTGGTCGAAATCCCGCGCCCGGGTCACCGCCAGCACCGGCCCGAAGATCTCCTCTTGAAAAAGGCGCGCCTTGGCGTCCACGTCCGCGAAGATGGCCGGCGGAACGAAATACCCGTTCTCGGGAACGGTCCCCCCGCCGCACACCAGCCGGCCTTCCCGCTTGCCGGTCTCGATGTACTCGCAAATCGTGCGCCGCGCGCCCTCGCTGATCACCGGCCCCATGTAATTGTCGGGCTTGTCCGCCGGACCCACCCGCAGCGCCGCCGCCTTGGCCGCCAGTTTCTCCAGAAACGCGTCGTACACCCGCGCGTCTACAATGGCCCGCGAGCAGGCCGAGCATTTCTGCCCCTGGTAGCCGAAGGCCGAGACCAGCACGCCGCTCACCGCGCTCTCCAGGTCACAGTCCCCGTCCACGATGATGGCGTCCTTGCCGCCCATCTCCGCGATCACCCGCTTGATCCAGATCTGCCCCGGCTGCGGCCGGGCGGCGCGTTCGTTGATCCGCAGCCCCACCTCCCGCGACCCCGTGAAGGCGACGAAACGTGTCTTGGGATGCTCCACCAGCACATCGCCGACCGAAGCGCCGCTACCGGTGAACACGCAGAATGCCGTCTCCGGGAACCCGGCTTCCCGCAGCACATCGCCGAACTGCGCCGCGATCGTGGGCGTCTCACTCGAAGGCTTGATGACGGCCGTGTTGCCGGCCACCAGCGCCGCCGTGGCCATGCCCGCCAGGATGGCCAGGGGAAAGTTCCACGGCGGAATGATCACTCCCACGCCCAGCGGCAGGTAGTACATCTCGTCGCGCTCGCCGCTCAACTGCACCACCGGCTGCGGGCCGCTCAGCCGCAGCATCTGCCGGGCATAGTACTCGCAGAAATCGATGGCCTCGGAGACATCCGCTTCCGCCTCTGGCCAGGTCTTGCCGGCTTCGTAGACCAGCCAGGCGTCGAACTCCATTTTGCGCCGCCGCAGGATCTGCGCCGCGCGCAGCAGCAGGCGCACGCGCTCCTCCGCCGGCGTGGCCGACCAGGCCGGAAAGTGCGCGTAGGCTGCCTCCACCGCCCGCCGCGCCATCTCCGGCGTGGCCTTCTGGTGGATCCCCACCACCTCAGCGGGGTTGGACGGATTCACCGACCGCAGCTTCTCCTCGGTCTCGATCAATTTCCCATCGAGGCGCAGCGGGTATTCCCGCCCGAACTGCGCGCGCGCCTGCGCCAGCGCCGCCTCCATGGCCCGGCGGTTCGCCGGGAGAGAGAAATCCGTGTACGCCTCGTTCCGGAATTCCGGCAGGGTCTCCATACCTTTGATGATACGTCCCGAAGGCATTCGTCCCGGGGCGCCGTGGCACAATGGGAAGCGGCATTGGCACGCCTCTCGATACTTCTCCCGGCCTCCGCCCTCGCGGCCACTGCGGGCTTGCTCCTGTTTCCCGCGCAGCAGGCGCCCGCCCGGCGCCCGCACTTCACCGACATCGCGCCGCGCTCGCGCTTTTCCTACATCTCCAACAACGATTTCACCGGGCGCAAATACTTCCAGCAGCCCATGTGCGGCGGCGTGGGCATCCTGGATTACGATCACGATGGGCGCATGGACATCTTCTTCACCAACGGCGCCAAGCTGCCGGAACTCCGCAAGACCGATCCCTCCTTCTATAACTGCCTGCTGCGCAACCGCGGGGATGGAACCTTCGAAGACGTGACAGCCCGCGCCGGCGTCGCCGGCGAGCGCCTGGATTTCAGCTACGGCGTCGCGGTGGGCGATTATGACAACGACGGCTGGCCCGACCTGTTCCTGGCCAACACCGGCAAGAACACCCTCTATCACAACAACGGCAACGGAACCTTTACCGACGTCACGGACGCCTCCGGCCTGGCCGCCAAGCCGCCGGACACCCTGAGCGTGCAGGCCGCCTGGTTCGACTACGACAACGACGGCCTGCTCGACCTGGTCCTCTCCAACTACACTCTCTGGACCCCCGCCCAGGACCGCCGCTGCACCCACGGCGGCAAAGAGGCCTATTGCAGCCCCAAAACCTACGTCGCCGTCCCCCACCGCCTCTACCACAACCTGGGCCACGGGAAATTCGAGGACGTCACCGAAAAATCCGGCTTCGCCAAATCCGCCGGCAAAGGCATGGGCATCGCTATCGCCGATTTCAACCAGGACGGCTGGATGGATATCTTCATCGCCAACGACACCGAGCCCAACTTCCTCTACCTCAATCAGCACGACGGCACCTTCAAGGAGGTCGGTCTCCAGTACGGCGTGGCCTACAACGATACCGCCGCCACCGTCTCGGCCATGGGCTGCGATGCCAAGGACTACGACAACGACGGCTGGGTGGACATCTTCTACAACAACCTGATGGGCCAGATCTGGGGCCTGTTCCACAACCAGCGTGGCCGTTTCTTTCGGTATGTCTCCGCCGGCTCCCGCATCCTGAGCTTAAGCGAATCCATGTCCGGCTGGAGCAACGGCTTCATCGACTACAACAACGACGGCTGGAAAGACCTGTTCTCCGCCAACGGGGACGTGGACAACCTGGTTCCCAACGCGCCGCAGCACGACACCATGTTCGAAAACCTTGACGGCAGGGAATTCCGCGACGTCTCCGCGGACATGGGCGCGGATTTCCTCCGCGTGGGGTTCCAGCGCGGCTCGGCGTTCGCCGATCTGAATAATGATGGCTTCCTGGACATCGTGGTCACCTCCCTGAACCAGAAACCCCGCATCCTGTTGAATTCCGCCGATAACGGCAACCACTGGCTGCTCATCCAGGCCACTGGCCGCCAGAGCAACCGCGACGCGGTCGGGACCCGCTTCAAGCTCACCACCCCCTCCGGCCGGACCCTCTATAATCACGTGACTGCCTCGGTCGGTTTTATGTCCTCGAGCGATCTCCGGGTGCACTTCGGCCTGGGCCCCGAAACCACCGCCGCCTCCCTCGAGATTCAATGGCCCCGCGGCGCCGTCCAGACGCTGCACAACGTTCCCGCCGACCAGATCCTCAAGTTGGACGAACCTCGCCCCTAATACCCCCAAATCGGACCCGGATAGCGTTGACATCCATTTTGCGGTGTGATACACGCTATATGACGTTCAGGGAATTCAGGCTCCCTGTGTCCCTTTGGTCAAGATCGCGGCCCTCGGTGCGGCCGCGGGGGAGGTTTGTGGGTGAGACTCGCACAACTACGAGCACTGGGGCTTCTGCTCGTGCTGGCGGTGGTATGCGCCGTCAGCTCGTTCGCGCAGGAGTTCCGCGGCAGAATTCAAGGCACGATCACGGATACTAGCCAGGCTGCCATCGTCGGCGCGACCGTGACGCTGCTCAATGTGAATACCGGCGTCTCTACAACGCGGCAAAGCAACGAGACCGGCCACTACATCTTCGACCTGGTGGATCCCGGCACTTACACGATTTCGGTCGAATTCGCGGGCTTCAGCAAGTTCGTGCAGGAAAACGTGCTGATGATGCAGCGCGGCGATATGACCGTGAATGCCACATTGAAGGCGGGAGACGTCCGCGAGACCGTCACGGTGGCCGCCGAGGCCAGCACGGTGCAGTTCAACACCGCCAAGCTGGAAACTACGGTGGACAGCCACCTGACCAACAACATGCCCCAGATTTTCCGCACGCCGTTCTTCCTGGCGCAGCTTGACCCGTCGGTTGAGAAGAACGACTACGCTTCGGAGAACATGCCCTACCATAGCTGGGGACCCAACCAGCAGCGCGTCGGCGGCGGCCAGAACTACACCAACGACCTGCAGGTGGACGGCGCCCCCGTGGGCATCGGGTACAAGACCAGTTACGTGCCCTCGCCCGACATGGTGCAGGAAGTCAACGTGCAACAGAACGCCATTGACGCGGAATACGGCCACAGCTCCGGCTCCGCCATCAGCCTGACCCTGAAATCAGGCACCAACGACTGGCACGGCACGGCCTTCTACCAGGGCCAGTATCCCTGGGCCAACGCGCTCGAAAACCGCGTCATCCGCAGCATCAACCTGGGCCGCAACCACATGTATGGCGGCACCGTGGGCCATCCCATCCTGAAAAACAAGCTGTTCAATTTTGTGGCCTACGAGGGCTGGAATCAGACCGATCCGCAAAGCCTGATCGAGACCCTGCCCACCGATCTCGAACGCCAGGGCAATTTCTCCCAGTCCCTCAACGGCTCCGGAGGATTGCGCACCATCTACGACCCCTGGAGCACGCAGACGTCTGCGGACGGCAAAACCATTAACCGCACGCCGTTCCCGGGCAACATCATTCCCGGCTCCAGGATCGATCCAATCGCGTCCGGCTACGTCGGTCACCTGTGGAAACCGAACGCGCCGGGCGACGGCCCTTACCACGTCAACAACTATTACGCGCCGCTGCCCATTAAGTTCCCCTATAAGAACTTTTCAGACCGCGTGGACTACCAGGCCACCGACAGGCTGCGGGCCTCCGGCCGCGTCAGCCTCTTCCGCACCCCCATCACCACCTCCAACCCCACCGGCTCCGATTACTTCGTATCGGACCGCGGCAGCGAGCGGGACTCCACCTCCATCACTGGGGATGTGACCTACACCCTGAGTCCCCGCACGGTGCTCAACGTGCGCGGCGACTATCACAGCTTTATCGACGCCTCGGCTTACGCTAGCACTTTCTCCGCCGGGTGGGGCTCCATCTGGCAGAACACGAATTTCTACAAGGCCATGTTCCAGGATCCCTCGGTGCCGGTGCTGCTGCCCCGCATGTCGATTTCGGGGACCGACGGCTACACGCGGAACTTCAACATGGGCCCGGGCGGCGGGTACTGGGATCAGCGTCCCACCGCTGACAGCGTGGACGTCAAGCTCGCCCAGCAGCGCGGCCCGCACTACTTGAAGTTTGGTTTCGAGACGCGCGGCAATCGCTCTCCCCAGGGACTCATCCTGAGCAACCCCGGATTCGGCTTCGACGCGCGGCCCACCAGCGCCACCTACGTGAATCCGAATACCCTGGTCTCGGGGGATGGCTTCGCCACCTTCCTGATCGGCGCCGTGGTGCCCACCAACGGCAGCCCCAGCGATTGGGACTCCAGCGCTACCTCCATGCCGGTGATCAACTTCCTGAATGCCTCGGCGCGCTTCTACGCCGGCTATATCAACGACGACTGGAAGGTCACCCGCAACCTGACCATCAACCTGGGCTTGCGCTACGAATTTGAGCAGGCCTGGCGCGAGGAACAGGACCGCGCCGTTCGGCCCCTGGACCTCACTGTTCCGATTCCCGAATTCCAGGGCGCCAATGCGCCGCAAATGCCGGCCCAGGTCAAGCAGTTCTATAGCGGACCGTGGACCTTCAATGGCGCGTTCCAGTTTGCCGGCGGCGGCAACCCGCGCGGGCAGTGGAACTCCGGCTTGGGCACGCTCTCGCCCCGCATCGGCGCCGCCTACCGCCTGAACGACAAGACCTCCATCCGGGCGGCCTATGGGCGCTACGTGACGCCGTGGATCCAGGGCACCACGGACTTCAACAACCTCACCACGCCCGGCTTTACCAACTACACCGGCGCGCCTCCCCAGGTACTGGGCGTGCCGCAGATGCAAGTACAAAATCCGTTCCCATCCACCTATCCGGTCATCCCCGCCTACGGCAAAACTCTGGGCGCCTACACGATGCTTGGAGACAGCCCGTCCTATTACCAGGCGGACCGCCCCCGGCAGACCAGCGACCGCTTCAACTTTTCCGTGCAGCGGCAGTTGCCGCAAAACGTGGTGCTGGACGTCACCTACTTTTTGAACCTCTCGAACTATGTGTTCGACACCACCCGCAACCTGAACATGGTGGATCCGCGCATCGCCTATCAGAATAAGGACGCTGTAAACCAGGTCGTGCCTAACCCCTTCTACAACATCCTGACCGTGGATAAGTTCCCCGGCCCGCTCCGGTACCAGCAGCAGGTCAGCATTTCTTCGCTGATGAAGCCCTACCCGCAGTACGGCGATATCAACGTGACCGACGGACAGCCCGGCGGCAACATGCATTACCACTCCCTGCAGATCAAGCTGACGAAGAGCTTCAGCAAGGGGTACTCTTTCCTGGCCGGGTACAACTACCACTACGAGCAGGACCAGCGCTTCTACGACGACATCGCGTTGTACACCCAGAACTACAGTTGGATCAATTCGCCCGCTTCCCGGCACCGCCTCACGGCCGCCGGCACGTGGGAACTCCCGTTCGGCAAGGGACGGGCGTACATGAGCGATGCGCCGCGTGCGGTGGACGCCATGTTGGGCGGCTGGAACCTGACCCCCACGATGTATTGGCGTTCCGGCCGCTACGCTGTCTTCGGCGGCATGGTGGTGAACGGAGATCCGCACACTTCCAACCCCGGAGCCTACGGGTGGTTCAATACCGGCGCCTTTTCCCCGCTCCCGGCCTACACGCCGCGCACCAATCCGTGGCTTTACTCCGGCATTACCGGCCCCGGCCAGTTCAACATGGATGCTTCGCTGGTGAAGTCCTTCCATGTGGTGGAGCGGCTCCGGTTCGAGTTGCGCATGGACGTGTTTAACGTCCTGAACAACATGACTTGGGAGGATCCGGACACTAATATTTACTCTCCCAACTTCGGGCACTCCCAGGGTAACAACCAGTTGGCCAACACCTACGGACGGCGTACCCAACTCGGTCTCCGCGTCGAGTTTTGACCATCGCGGCTCGGTAGCTACGTGCTCGTGTTTGCAGAATGTTACCGAGCCGCGACCGTCAGACAGCGGTTTGCCGCGCTCCTTCTCTTCACACTCGTCCTCTCCGCCCAGGACCAGGGGTTGCGCGAGGCCGCCCAACTCGACGCTGCGCACAAGTGCGACGAAGCCGAAACCGCCTACCAGCGCATGCTCGCGCAGGGCTCTCCCTCGCCGCCTCTGCTCAATAATCTCGGCAACCACTACCTGCTGTGCGGCCAGCCGGAAAAAGCCCAGATCTATTTTTCTCAGCTTCTGAAGATCAACCCCACCCACCCCAACGCCAACTTGCAACTGGGGCGTATGGCGGTGGAGCGTAAAGACGGCGCCCGGGCGCTCGCATACCTGGGGCACGTCAAAGAGTCGGACCCCGCCATCCGCCTCCTGCGCGCCGAAGCGCTCTACTGGGCCGGCCGGCGCCCGGCGGCTACGGCAGTGCTGGACAGCCTCGCGAAAGAAGCCGGAGGCGATCCGCGCGTGGAATTCGCCCTCGGTCTCACCTGCGCCCGGCTGGGCCTCTACGGCCGCGCGGAAACCGCCTTCAACGCCGTCGCCGCGCGCTACCCCGATCAGTTCGAAGTGCTGCTGAACTTGGGGCGCGCCGCCGCGCGCGCCGGGCATTACGACCGCGCCGCACGCGCCCTGGAAGTCGCCCTCAAGTTGCAGCCAGCCAGTGTCGAGGCGCTCCTGGAACTGGGCCGCGTGGCCGCCGCCCAGGGCGATTCCAGCCGCGCTGTCTACCTGTTGGCGCAGGCCCGCCAGGCCGCCCCGGGCCGCCCGGACATCCTGCTCGCCCTGGCCCGCGCCGCCGAGGACGCCGGCTACTACGGCGATTCCGCCCTGGCCTACGACGAATATCTTCGCCTCCAGCCCAACGACGATGCGGCCCGCCGGGACCGCGCCGTGGTCTATGGCTTCACCGGCGCCCGCCTGAAGGAAGGCTTGCAGGAACTGGCTGCCTACCTGAAGAAACATCCCCGGGACCCGCTCGCTTACTACGGCCTGGCGCGCCTCACCTGGAACACCGGGCCCGAGAAGGCCCTCGAGCAACTTTCCACCGCCGTACGCCTGGACCCCAATCTTGCCGCAGCGCGCTTCAGCCGCGGCTGGCTGCTCCACCGGCAGGGCCGCGACGCCGAAGCTGCCGCTGACCTGGAAGCCGCCGCCCGCCTGGCCCCCGGCAACCCGCGCGTCGAAGCGCAGCTCGGCGTGGTCTACCTGGCGCTGGACCGGTCCGCCGATGCCGAAAAGGCGCTGCGCCGCGCCCTGCCGGCCGCGCCCGGCGATCCCGAGATCCTCGTGAACCTGGGCCGCGCGCTCATAGCCCTGGGCCGCGAAGACGAGGCCAGGCGCTACCTCGAGGAGTTCCGCAAAGTTCGCCCGCAGACGGCCCGCGCTCCCCTCCGCGAGGCCGGCATGATCGAGCTGGCTACTCTCTCCCCGGCCGAACGCGCGCGCCGCGAAATCGAGCGCCTGCGCGCCGACGCGCGCACTCATCCGGGAGATCCGGAACTTCAGCTCAACCTCGCGCTGCTGCTGCTGGCCGACGGCCGCCAGGAGGAGGCCACGCGCGAGTTCCGGGAGTTGCTGCGCCTGAATGCCGCCGCCGGCCAGTGTCAGAAGGCTGGCACGGCGCTCGTGCAGGCCGGCCAATACGCCCTGGCGCGCGAGTTTCTGGAGCGCGCCGCGGCTTCCTTGCCCGCGGCCCGCCTGGACCTGGCCATCGCCGTCTTCTTCGCCGCCGGGCCGCAGCAGGCCCTGGAGGCCCTCGGGCCGGCGCCGGAGGGAGAACCGTCGGGCGACTACCTGCTGCTGAAAGCCCGCCTCCTGGACGCTGCCGGGCAGCCGGCCGAAGCGCGCCAGGCCCTGGGGGAAGGGCTGCGCTTGTCCGTCTCCCGGCCGCAGGTGGCCGAGCAGGCTGCTCTGCTATTGCTGCGCGGCCGGCGCCGGCAGGAAGCCCTCGATCTGTTGGCCCAGGCCGTCCGCGCCAACCCCGGCAACTCGGACCTCCTGCTCCTCCGCGCCCTCGCATTGGGTCAGGCGGGCCGCAACGCCGAAGCCGAAAAGGCCCTGGCGGAGATCGAGGCCCGCTGGCCGGAGTGGGATCGCCCCTACCTGGCGCACGGCCTGCTGCTGGAGCGCGCCGCGCGGCCAGCCGAAGCCCGCCGCCGGCTCCAGACCGCCCTGGCCCTCGATCCGCAGAACCTGGCCGCCCGCTGCACTCTGGCGCGCTTGGCCTCCGCGCCCGCCCCCGACCCGCGCTGCCCTTGCTTAGCGCAGTTCGACCAGTTGCTGTTCCCCTCCTGCTCAGCGGCCCGCCAGAAGCTGTGAAAATATTCCGGGGCTCCACCGCTCCATCCTGCAATTACGAGCACTGAGTGACTGAGCCGCGACCGTCAGGTAGCGGAGCCAGGCCCCCGCCTGGTGTAACACTTCGCGCGCGACATGCACCATCCCTCAGGCACTGACTGCAAGCCCGAAGGGCCATCCAGGAGAAGACGTCGTGACTCCATTGGCGCGTGTCGCCCGTTCCGCCGGGCCGGCTCTGATTTTCCTCTGTTCTCTCCCGATCGCCCCCGTCGCGGCCAACCAGATCCAGCAGGCGGCCAACCTGGTGGTGGTGGTCCACAACGTGTTGCCATTCGCTGGGGAACCGGATATCGCGGCCGGGATCATCTTCGGTGCGCCGGGCAACCGCCTGTATATCCTCACCACGAACCACCGGGTCAGGCGGGGGGTGCAAGTCGCGCAGAACCTGGAAGTCGAGTGCCGCTGGACGCCGGGCCGCCGGCTTCCGGCCCGCCTGCTGAACACCGCCGATATGACCCTTGACGTCGCGGTGCTGAGCGTGGAAACCACTCTGCCCCCGGGCCTGTTGCGATTCGACTTACTCGGGAGTCCGGCGGCGGTTCAGCGCGGGGACGCCGCAAACACGATCGGCCACTCTGCGGAAAAGCGGTGGGTCCTGAACATGCAGTCCAATGCCCTCTCCGGGGTGGACGGAATCCACGTCTACTTCCAGTCCCGCTTCGAAAACGCCGACGCCTCCGGCGCGGCCCTGCTCAACGACCAGGCGCAGTTGATCGGCATGGTGCGCAATGCCCAGCCGCCGCGAGGCGAAGCGCTCAGCATGGACACCATCGTACGCTGGCTTGCCGGCAACGGCTATGCCGTGGACCTGCGGCCTCCCGGCGCGCCCGGCAAGTTGTCGGAGTTGGAAAACCAGATCGAGTACGACGTGGCCTGGGCCTGCGGCACCGTCGCGGCCTTCCCCAAGCAGACCCCCGACGCGCAGGCGATCGTGAAGAAACTATCGGGCTTCGCCGCGCGTGTGGAGAGCGAGCCCCGGTTCTACGGCGCCCGGTCCTACATCATCGGAATGCTCTATCGCTGTCTCGGGGCAGCTTACCTGATCGATCAGAAACTCGAGCTCGACGCCAAAAACCGGGCGGCGCTGCCGCATCTCAATCGCAGCCTGGAGTACTATCCCGACCAGCCCCTGCTGAGGCAGAACATCGCGTTCTTGCAGTCCTCTCTGGACAACAACAAGGCGGATATCCGCGCCTACATGAAGAACGTCTTTCAGGTGACCATGGGCCGGGACGACCCGTCCATTCCCGGGCTGGTCGAGGCCATCGCTTCTTACATGGGCGGCCTCGAACAGCAGGCGCAGCAATGGCTGATGCAGGAAGCCACCAACCCGCCGCTGGGCGTGATGATGGATGCCGTCCAGACCATGGCCAAAAAGCAAGCCAATCTCGATTACCAGGTCGAGCTGACCAGCAAAAGGCTGCCCAGCGGCCTGGTCGAGGTGCAAGCCGTCATTGGCCCCAATATCTTCCTTTGGCACGTGGACTACGCCCGAAAAAAGTTCACTGCGGAGAACCAGCTCACCCGGCAGTTCATGGACATGATGGCCCAGGCGCAAAAGTAGGAGGACGATATGCGTGCGTTACTGATAGCGGCGATCGCCGTCTCCGGGCTTTCTCCGGCCGGGGCCGCCTTAAACCCGGGCGAAGAGCAGATCAAGAATCTCGTGGTCGTCGTGCGCAGCGCGTTCCCGCGCGGCGCCCGGGATCTGGGCGCCGGCATCATCTTCGGCGCGGCGCTCCATCGCCTCTATATCCTCACCGCCAACCACGTCGTCCGCCAGGGTGTGGAGACTGCCCAAGCGGTCGACGTGGAATTCCGCTGGTTACCGGGCGAGAGATCCGGCGCGCGCCTGTTGAGCACAGCCGATACCGGCTTGGACGTCGCTGTCCTCAGCGTGGAGACCGCCGCGCCGCCGGGCTTGCTGCATTTTGACCGGCTGGGCATTCCCGCGGGGTCAACCGCGGCGACCCGGTTTTTAGCGTGGGGCATCCGAACGGCAAGCTGTGGGAGGCCAATGTCAAGCCTGACGCCATGTCCTCCAAGGACGGCATCCGCCTGTACTTCCAGTCCGGCTTCATCGGCCAGGGCCATTCCGGAGGCGCCCTGCTGAACGACCGCTGGGAGCTGATCGGCATGCTGCGCAGCGACCAGCCGCCCCACGGCGAAGCCATCGCCTTGGACACCATCATCGCCTGGCTCGCCGCGCATCAGTACGAGGTGGACCTGCGCCCGCCGGGAGCCCCGGGCAGCTTCGAGCAGTTGATCTCGGCCATCGAAACGGATGTCACCTATGCCTGCGCGGAACTGGCGTCCTTCCCCAACGACAATGTCAAGGGAGAAGCCATCATCGCCGAGCTTTCCGGGCCTTTGAAGAACGTGGAGGAGGACCCCCGCTTCTCCAGCGCCCGGTCGCCGGTCCTGGCATCTCTCTACCGCTGCGTGGGTGGTGCCTATCTCATCCACAACAAACTGGAGATCAATCAAAAACTGCTGACTGCCATCCCGTACCTCAAGCGCAGCCTGGATCTGAACCCCGCGCAGCCGCTCCTGAAGCAAAACATTGCCGTGCTGGAGACGTTTCTGAAGAACCAGGGCGGCGACACCAAGATCTACCTCACCACGGTCCTTCAAATCTTCCAGGGCGGCGACAGCCCCGCCGTGTCCAATCTCGCCAACGATCTCACCTCGTACACGCTCAAGCCGGAATACCAGGCCATGCAATGGCTCATGCACCAGGCCACCAACCCGCCCATTACCACCTTTCTGGAGGGCATCCGCCTCATGATCAAGAAGCAGAGCAATGCGGACGTGACCGTGGATGTCTCCAACCGCAAGCTCCCGGACGGGCTGGTGGAGGTGCGGGCCAAAGTCGGCTCCACGGTGTTCCTCTGGACCGTGGATTATGCCCGCAAGCAATACGCGCCGCGGAATGAGATGACCCAGAAGCTGATGGAGGTCATTGCGAAGACTAGGCCGTAGGCCGCCCGCTTACGCCAGTTCGAATTTTCCGTCCCGTTTGGTCACGCGCGCGAAGGCCATTTCCGGGTCGTGCCCGAACCCGCACACCCAGTTGCCCTCCGCGGCCGCCTCCAGCCAGCGCTGCTTGTTGGCGATGGATTCTAGCGGGAACAGATCGAAGGCCGCCACCCAGGTGGGCGCCAGGTGCGCCGCCGTGGGAACCAGGTCGCTCAGGAAACAGAACGTCTGCCCTTGCGAGGTGGCCGTGACCACCATCATGTCGCGGTTATGCCCTGCCGCCAGGCACATGCGAATGCCCGGCGCCGGCCCGAAGTCCGCCTCTACCAGCCGCATCCGACCACTTTCCACCAGCGGATCGTAGTTTGCATCCACGTAGGACACGCTGTCGCGAGGGTGCCGCTCGTGGGCATGCTCCCACTCGCCGCGACGCGTGTAATAGGTGGCTCGCGGGAACGCCGGTCGCACCCCGCCGTCCGTCAGGAGGGTGTTGCCCCCGCAGTGATCCCAGTGCAGATGCGTGTTGAGCACCAGGTCGATCTTTTCCGGGTCGATGCCGTGCTCCGCCACGATCTCCGCGAGCGGGGGCGTAACCGCCGGCACGCGCATGCGCTCGCGCATGCGCCGGTCCGGCTTATCCCCGCAGCCGGTCTCGATCAGGATGGTGTGTTCGTCCGTCTGGATGACGTAGCAGTTGAAGCCCAGCGGAATGCGGTTCAGCTCATCCGCGTGCGCCTTCCGCCCCCACAGGGTCTTGGGCACCACGCCGAACAGCACACCCCCGTCCCAGTAGTGGATGCCCGCGCGAACCAGGGTCACCTGGAATGCGCCCAGAGCGACGCTCGACATCCGGCGGCGCTTACCCTCGCACCAGCTTGCGGCCCCGCTCAAACAGGTCGGCGGCGTCCTCGACGAGTTCCCGGCCCTTCTCGTACATATCTTTGCCGGCGGAGAAAACGTCTTTGCCCACGTCGCTGACGGCGTCCTTGCCTACTTGCGCCTTCTGCGAGAGAAAGTCCCGCGTGTCCTTGCCGCTCTTGGGAGCATAGAGGAGCGCCACCGCTGCTCCGATGATCACCCCGGCCAGGAACCAGCCCAACCCCAGCGCGGCCCGCTCTTCGGCGTCTTCATGATGCGACATTCCGTTGCCTCCGTCCGATAAGTCCTTGAGCTTTCATTCTATCGTTCCTGCGGTGCGATATGCTGGAGTCATGCCGGAAGAACTGGAGCCTGAGACCGAAGCAGTGGATCCTTCCCACGAGCTGGATCTGGTTCCCATTTTCAGCTCCTCCAACGTGGACGCGGAAATGGAGGCCATGGCCATTCACGGCATTTTGGAAGCCAACGGGATTCCCGCGGTGGTGGTCGGCGCTTCCACCATCCCCGTGCTGCAGTTCCAGGTGCAGGTGCCTCGCAGCCGGACCGCCGAAGCCGAGCGCGCCATCGCCGAGGCGCGGGAAGCCGGGCCCGCTGCCGCCGCCGAAGCCGAAGAGGCTTCAGAAGGCACTCAGCAGGCGTAAGTCCGGCCCACTGCCGGTGTTGGTTTCCACCTGGATGCGGCGGCCATCGCTGCGAAAGGACACCAGCCCGTCCAGGTCCGTGCGAAACAGGCAGATCCGGTGGGCGCGGTAACGCGCCAAAACGTCCGGGTGCGGATGTCCGTAGGGGTTCTCGAAGCCCGCCGAAATCAACGCGAAGGCCGGCTGCGCGGCGTCCAGCAGCACTTCGCTCGAAGAGGTCTTGCTGCCGTGGTGCGGCACCTTGAGCACGTCCGTGCGGCTCAGCAGGTTATCCGCCGCCATCTCCGCCTCCACCTGCCGCTCCACGTCTCCCAGAAGCAGAAACGAATTCCGCCCGTAGGAGATGGCCAGCGCCAGAGAATCGTTGTTGCGCGGCGCCGGGCCGGGGACGTAGTCCGGCGCGGGCGCCAGCACGCGCACCCGCGCGCCGCTGAACTCGAGGTTCTGCCCGCGGTGCATGGCCACCAGGCGCGTCCCCAGGCGGGCGGCCGCCTCCCGCAGTGGCCGGGTCTGCGGGCCGTCCGGCAGCGCGCCGGTCCATAACTCCCGCACGCGGAAGTTGGCCAGCAGCGCTGGCAGCCCGCCCACGTGGTCTTCGTGCGCGTGCGTGCAGACCACCACGTCCAGGGTGCGGATCGAGCGCTGCCACAGGTAGGGCGACACCACGTCCTCGCCGATATCGATCTGCGCCTTCCTCTGCCGCCCGAAGACGGGAATGCCGCCGCCGTCTACCAGCATGAGCTTGCCGCCCGGGAAGGCCACCAGCAGGCTGTCGCCCTGCCCCACGTCGATGGCGGTCATCTCCAGTTGGCGCGGGACCACCTGCGGGGCGAAGGGATGCCACACCAGCAGTGCCAGCAGCGCCACGACTGCGCCTACGCTCGCCGCGCGCCACCGCTTGCCGGCGCGGTCCGCCAGCGCCGCTGCCATCAGCGCCGCCGCCAGCGCCACACCCAGCCACAAAGGCGGCGTGGGGATGCGCCAGTTGGGCTCCAGCCGGGCGTGCCAGTCCACCGCCCGCCGCGAGAGATCCAGCAGCCAGGCGGCGCCGTGCGCCGCCCAGCCCCATCCCGTGAAGACCGCCACGAAGCCCAGCGGCACCACGAACTCCATCAGCGGCACCACCAGCGCGTTGGCGGAGAGCCCCGAGAATCCCACCCGGTGGAAGTACACCACCATGGGCAGCGCCAGCCCGACCTGCACCACCGCCGAAACCAGCAGCAGGCCAAACAGGTAGAACAGCGCCCGCGCCGGCGCGGCCATGAGCACCAGGCAGGCGCGCTCGGGCAGGCGGGTCCACAGCCGCACGGTTTCCGCCAGCAGCCGCATCTCCACGCGGAACTGCGCCACCCTCGGTTCCAGGTGCAGATCACGCCCCGTATCCGCGAGGTCCGCCAGGCCGCGCTCCAGCGGCGCCCAGGTCCGCTCCAACCATGGGGCGGCAAACGCCCCGATGAAGCCCACCGCCAGGAAGGAGAGTTGAAAGCTGGCCTCGAACATCTGCGCCGGGTCTAAGAGCAGAAAGCCCAGCGCCACCGCCGCCAGCAGGTTCATGATGCGCCGCTCGCGATAAAAGTAGCCGCCTGCCAGGAACAGCGTAAATCCCGCAGCCGAGCGCACGCAGGGCGCCTGCCACCCGGCCACCAGCGCGTAGAGCCAGGCCGCCAGCACCGTGATCGTCATGGCCGCCCCGCGCGGCACGAAGCACAGCCGCAGCAGGAACATCAGGAAAGCCGCCAGCACGGCCACGTGCGTCCCCGAAATGACCAGCGCGTGGAACGTGCCCGTGGAGCGGAAATGCTCCGTCCACACGCGCTCCAACTGGAAGGATTCGCCGATGAGGATCGCCTGCATCATGCCGGTTTCGTACGCATTGCCCGCGTAGAGGCGCGCCAGGCGTTCGAGCGCGGCCGTGCGCAGCCCTACGATGGCCTTCTGGAACGCCGAGCCGCAGCTACCGGCGAGCACGCGCACGGGCGCGTCCGCCGGCGCCGAGGCGGTCCAGAAAATCTGCTGCCGCGCCAGGTAGCCGGCGTAGTCGAAGGCGCCCGGGTTGGCGAAATTGCGCGGCCGGCGCACGCGCGCTTCGATCTCCACCCTCTGCCCGTAAGCCAGCGCGGGGAGCGGTGCGTCTTCCTTGCCGTAGAGCGTCACCTGCACCCGCGCGCCGGGCTCCAGTTCCAGCACGAAGCGCGCCCGGTCGCCCGCCAGCGCCGGCGGCTGGACCACGCAGCCGCTCAGGATCACGATCTCCCGGCTGCCCGCGTCCAGTTCCGGCGGCGGCCCCGGCCGGTGCGCCATCTCCGTCAGGCATCCCGCGAAAAAAAGTCCCAGCAGGCAGCACGCCCCCGCCACAACGCGCGAGCCACGCCACAGGCTCGCCAGCCCCAGCAGGAAAAACGCGGCAATCACGAGGAGAACTTCGCGAGATTCAAAGGAGACAAACCGCGAAACGAGAATCCCCGAGGCAATGCCAGCCAAAGGGGCAACCAAAGGCTCACGCAAAGGATAACACGACTATTTTAACTGAAATTACGGGAATTTGGCTTGAGCCTTCGTAAATTCGAGGAGGATCTCTTCGTGCGGATACCCTCAGATCATTGCCGCTCCAGATCCACTCGCACCGCCTGATAGGCTTCGACGCGGGGAATTGTGATCTCGAGCGTCGAACCCTTCCGCTCCGTGCGGAATGGCGACTCCACCAGGAGAGCGATGCCGGACGGCTTCTTGCCCTGAGGGATGGTGAAACGCACGCGCACGTTCTCCACCGGTGCGAGGTAATACTCGTTGGCGCCCGCTCGCTCCAGTTTGTTTCCGGTCCAGTTGGTCATGTGCAGAACCAGAGTGTTGCCTTTGGTGGTCAGATTCGCAATCAGCGCCGCGGGCGCGTCCATTTCATAGGGAGCGGACGCCGGCGACACCCTCGCGATCAGACGGCGGATGAAATCGCCGACTGCACTGCTGTTTTGCTGGAAAAAGAGACTCTCCAATGCGGAGGCGCAATACACCACCTTGCCTTTGCCATAGGACGAGGTGATCACTCCCGGAAGCACGGGGCGCAAACCGTCGCCGGTGACGACATTTTGCCAGACTTCTCCGCCTGGCAACACCTTGATGGGCTGGGTCCACCAGAGAGGGGTGAGACGGTTCGACTTCGGCTCAGCAAGGTAGAGGTCGTAGGGCCCGCCGGTCATGGATTGGTAGTTGGCCAGCGTTTCCGCCAGTTCGCCCTCCGGTTCGACGGGCGCGGCGCGAAGCATATCCTCGAGACCGAAGCGACGCTGGATGCTGCCAGAGGCATCGAACAGCGACGCTCCGTAGCTGGCCACCAGCCCGCCGCCTTCGCGTACGAACTGTTTGATGTTGGCGATTCGCCTGTCAGAGAGGTAGGCGAAGTCGGCCAGGTAGAGGACCTTGTATGGCCGCAGCTTTTGAACGTCATCCAGCAGTAGCTCGGAAATTGAGGATACCTGTATGTGCCCGTAAAGGCAGGCCGCGAACGCCCCGAGTGAGTTCATACGGGAGTCGGTTTTCCACCACCAGCCAAGAGACGGAGCATGCCCGCGCGGCGTGCGGTATCCATAGACCACCGCGACATAGGGGTCGTTGGTGAAGCCGGAGAACTCGCGCTCGTGTTTCTTCAAAACACCGAAGGGATATTCTACGTATTTCCGGTTTGTGGCATGGTTGACGTAGCCCCATGGCAGCGCGAGAATCGGCGCTCCACCGAACATAACAGTGGTAAAGATCTGCTGCTGGAAATCGAAGCCGTTGTAGATGGTGCGGGGCCAGTTATTGTACTCGCCCACGTAGGGCCACACTCCGAGATCCGACGCGCGCGCGACGCTGACGCCTTCAGCCCGCTCCAGGATACTGTTGCCGCGTTCATAGAGGAATGCGTCCATGGCCTGCAAGACGCGCGGGTCTTCGGAGGCGATCTTGATCGGGTTGTTAATGTTGTAGATCAGCGGGATGTTCTTGTGCGACTTGACGATCCGCCGGACCTCGCGGATTACTTCGACCAGGTTATCCTGGTTCCACGCGTGATACCGGTCGATGACGGCGAGATCCGCGGAAGTGTAGTCCGCGTCGTTTTCATGCCATGGCAGTTCGAGGCCAGTCGCCTTCCGGAAACCGTTCCGGCAGCCGTCGCAGTAGCAGACGCCGCGCCCCGGCCAGAAATAGCCCGCCCGCCAGGTATCGAAGTACATGCCATCGATGTCGTAATCGCGGACCAGCCGCTCGACGAGATCGAGGTAGGCCTGACGGTACGGCGTGTTCCAGCATACCGTGCCGTGGTCCTCTCCCACGTACATGTGGCTGCGCGCCGGGCCGCCGCCCGGCTTGGTGCGCTGTGCGTACTCGGGATGGTCGCGCGTGACCATAGTCCAGGCAAGCTTGTGGCCCGTGGAGACATACGGAACGACACGGATGCCGCGTGGCTTTGAGGCTGCAATCACTTCGGCGAGAATGTCGCGATTGCCCAATTCCGGGTGCGGCGTGAACCGAACGCCCGGAATGAGCGCGTATTTTCCCATCGTCGCGATGCGGACTGTGTTGGCGTTCATCGACGCCATGGTTTCGGCAAGCGCCTCGGCATCGAATTCCAGCTTTGTGGCAAACGGCGGCTCGTAAGCGTCGATCAGGAACACGCGGGCCGTGTGTATCCACTCGAAATCGGCCGCGGCGAGCACGCTCGCGCACAGCAACAGGGCGGCCAGTTTCATTGGCCCTCCCCAGGAGGCCTTTCGCAGGTCACGTGATTGTGGAAGCCGCCGAACCATTTATGGTCGATGCGCTCCCTTAGCCGCAACAATATCACGCTTGGGCGGCGGCAATGAGTCCGGTGGAGTCGTCGGCTCAGTACAAGTAGTCCCAGGCCCCGCCCTCCCGGCCTACGCGCCGGTTCGAAAATCTTCCGGAGCGGCTATCTGAGACTCCCTCGCTTGGTATCAGATTGCGATGGCAGGTCTTCGCCGCTGTCGGGGCGGGCGATCGAGAAGGTGCCCTTATCCAGCCACTCCCGCGCTAATCTCCGGATGCTCTCGAAATCCGATCCGCCTACGCCCATTAGCGAGTAATATTCGCCGCGCTCGCTCTCTTCATCCGCCATCGCGAAAAAGTCCATCCCCATGGGGGAGAAATGGTTCGGATACTTCCGCAACGATTCTGCCGTGACCTCGTGTCCCTGGCTGTTCAGCCATCCGATGGGCCAGTGATCCCAGGAACTCGAGACCCATCCGATCCCGCCGGTGTCACGATGGCTGTGCTCTTTCAGCCTGGTGAAAGCGTGGCCAAAGCCCGAAGCGTCGCCGAAAATACAGAACGGCGCCCCATCCTTCATCGGAATGATCATGGCGACCCCGGGCGAGTCATCCAGTCGCCGCCAGTCAGCTCCCGTGCGGCGGGGTGTCGCTTTCCACAGCGTGCCGGGTACGCGCTTCCAAAACACGTCATAGCGTGCATCCGAAAACGCGTCCAACACCGCCAGCGGGTGGCTTTCCCCACTCACAGGATCCTGTGCCAGCACGTCATACCACAGTTTTCCGACCGGACACATGCCGATCAATTCGATCGGCTCCCGTGTGTACCCCTCGTGCTTGCCGGGCAGGAGTGTCCGGTACGTCTGCCGCCGTAGCACCAGTCCGTTTGGATACGCCCAGAAATCCTCCGTGCCACGATAGGCTGCCTCGCCAGCCTTCATATTCACGCCGAGATAGCTCCAACGCACCCAGACCCGGTGCGGTCCCGCCTCCAGAACGTCCACATGGCTGTTCCGTTCCTTGCGCCCCCACTCGTTGAACAGCTCCGCCCACCCTTCGTTTCCCTCGAAGAACTGATAACTGAGTCCGCTACCGGAAGGTAACTCGAACCACGGGCAGTAACTCGCTTCGTGCGAGAACACCAAGCGATAGGGGTGGTCCTTCCAGAAGATGACCACGGCCTTCCTGGGGTTCAGGTCGGCCGATGGCGGGCTCGTGAAGCCCCCCGCATAGTTGCCGAAAACATAATCCGACACCTCCACGGCGGAAACCCCGGTTGTCTTCATCCTTTGAAGCTCGGCCAGGGTCACCGGGCCGGGCCTGGCGAGTGCGGGACTGACCTTATAGTGCGCGCTGATCGTCAGGTCGAGTCGCAGGCGCTCGCCGGTATGCAACGAAACCGGCACGGGCATGTAGCCCGGGACTGATGTGACCGTGACCAGGTAGGGACCGGGAACCAGGTTCTCCGCCTTGTACTCGGCCGGATACCCGGTCGTGATGGTGACGGCCTTGCCGGTGTGCGTATTGTTCACCACCACCGTCGCGCAGGGGAAGGGGCTGCCGGAAGCAGCACGCACCACGCCTGAGAGGCTGGCCAGTTGCTGTGCCGGAAGGGCGCCTGCGAAGAGCCCCAGAATCGTGAAAATTCGGGCCGAAACGGATGCCACGCGTACCTCCTGGAATCTCATGCGATTCACCTGCTCGATATCAGCAGGATGCCGTAGCACAGCCCCGGTTTTCAACGGCCGGCAGATGGATGTGTTCATCATGGCCGCCTACCGCGTGCCCGCTGGGTCGCGGGAAACCTCGCCAATCCCTACTGGGGGCTTCCGCGGGTTTCGCGGAACCGCTCGACACGGTGGAAAGTCAGAAAATTGGCGTCGTGGGCGCGTGGCGCGCCGCCCCCCTCATCCTCGAAGGCAGTGCGTGAGACGACCACCAAATCCCGCCCGTCAAACTGCCAGTCCGCGTATTGGAACGCGTGGCGGAGGCTATCTGGGTGCGTGAGAATGGTCTTGCGTACCTCCCAGTGCCGCACGTCGGGCGAGGAAATGAGGGCGAGGGTGTTGCGCACGGAAGCCGGATTCGCGGTTCCCGGCGCGGGATTGGTGAGCGCCCAGTAGAGCCGGCTCTTGCGGTCGTAGCGTATGGTGAACTTTTTGGCCCCGCCCGGGAAAGCGATCATGCCTTCGAAACGCAGGCCGTTCGATTCCACGCGCGTAAGGGCGGCCTTCTCGATGTTGTCCACGCGCAGGATGTCCAGCAATTCCCCGCGGGGGCCGATGACCACGTTGCCCTCCAGCCAGTGCCTGCCTTCGGGTGCGTCCGCCGGGAACGGCAGCGGCTGAGTCATAGTCCAGGATTGCGCGTCGAGCAGGTCGGCCTTCTCGGGCGCAGAGAGTACCAGGGCTGAGAAGAAGCCCCAGGCGCCGGGCCGGTGGTGCTCGAAAGCGCGCCACACGCGCCCCTTGTAGACGACAAGCGGCACGGGCGCTGTGTGGTAGTTGGGCTCAGAAGTGAGGAATGACGGTCCGGTCCATGTCTGGCCGCCGTCGGTGGAACGGCGGATTACGATCCTTCCGTATTCACAACTGGTTCCCATCAGGTACAGCGCGCCCCGGCAGAAGAACAGATTCGACCAGAATTGATCCTTGAGTTCCGCGAGGTGTTGCCAGGTCCTCCCGCGGTCCTCCGAGCGGAAGATGCGGGTCACGCCCGAGACACTCTGGTTTGATGCCGGTCCGAAGAAATCGTGCGAGGCGACGTACGAGCCATCTCTGAGGATGGCGAGTGAGGGCGACCCAATGTAGCGGCCCGCAGCCGCCGGCTCATGATCAATTACGACTCCGGGTGGGACGCCGGCAGCTAGGGCAGCTACCATCAGGACGAGCGCAACCATGCTGCTAGTCTACCGTCTCTAAAGTCCCTAAAAGTCCCTGTATATTTATTGACGTCTCGGACAATCTGGTTGGCGCTGAGGTTGGCCTAAAGAGCCGCGAAGCGGACGTCGAAGACGAGGAGCGACGTCGGTTGAAATCCGTGGCCGCCAGCCTCAGCGTCAAAATGAGCTATTGCGCGAGAAGATCGCGCGGCTGGAGAACGCCCGTCCTTGGCGATCCTGGCGAGCCCTTCCGCCGTGTCGAGACCGATATCCGCGATGATGAGCTTCTGGACGCTGATGCGACCCATCCGCCGCCCGAGCTGTGTGTATGATAGGGCGTTGGAGCACAACTGGGACTGGACAACCCAACCATGACCCGTCACATATTCTTCCTCGTCCTCACTCTCTCGCTTACCGCGGGCGCTCAATCCAAGCCTCGGGCGCGCCAGTTGGGCGTCCCTTTAGAGGGCGTGCCAGGGCCGCTCAACGCCATCACCGATGTTTCCGGCGTGGAAGTCGGACACCGGACCATGATCTCCGGTGCGTCTGTTCGCACCGGCGTTACGGCGGTCTGGCCGCGAGGCAAGGCGTCCAGCGACCCTGTCTTCGGCGGCTTCTTCTCCCAGAACGGCAATGGCGACATGACCGGCACCCACTGGCTGGAGGAATCGGGCTTCCTTGATGGTCCGGTTCTGATCACCAATACCCACAGCGTCGGTGTGGTTCGCGATGCTTATTTGGCCTGGTTGGTGAAGAACAAACGTCAACCCGGCACCAATGTCTTCACGGGCGGCTTCTACACCTATCCGATCGTGGCCGAAACATACGATGGTTTTCTCAACGACATTAACGGCTTTCATGTGAAGCCCGAGGATGTTGCCGCGGCTCTGGATTCCGCCGCCCCCGGACCCGTACCCGAAGGCAGTGTGGGCGGCGGCACTGGCATGATCTGCTATGGCTTCAAGGGCGGCATTGGTACGTCGTCCCGCAGACTCCCTGCTGAACAAGGTGGATACACCGTAGGCGCACTGGTGCAGTGCAATTGCGGAAGCCGCAGCCAGCTACGCATCGGCGGGCTCCCCGTTGGCCAGGAACTGAGCGCCAATCTACCCCGCGCCAGCCTGGACCATCCTTACCGGGAAGACATGGGGTCCATTATCATCGTCGTCGCTACAGACGCCCCGCTCCTCCCCCATCAGACCAAGCGGTTGGCCCGCCGCGCCACCATGGGCTTGGCGCGCACCGGTTCCACCTCCGGCAACGGATCGGGAGACATCTTCATCGCCTTCTCGACCGCCAACCCCCACGCCGCCGCGGCTACCCAGGCGGCGAACGTCTCGATGTGGCCCAACGACCGGCTGAATCCTGTGTTCGAAGCCGCGGTGCAAGCCACAGAGGAGGCTATCATCAACGCGATGCTCGGCGCCGAAACCATGACCGGCGTCAACGGACACACCGTCACCGCCCTGCCACACGATCGTCTCCGCGAACTACTCAAGAGGTACAATCGCCTCCAGTGAGTCGCCGTTATTGATCACTCGGCTGCTTTGATGGGCCGCCGCACGTGACAGCGCAGCGCCGGGCCGACAAACACTCCATCGCGATTTCATGAGTGCCTACTCGATACCCAGCTTTTCTTGAATCTTCTCCAGCGAGACAGCCTTGGTCTCCGGCATCACCAGCAGCACCCAGGCAAGCTGCCCGACCATGCAGAGTGCGTAGAAGGCGAACGCCATCCAGCCTGCGGCAGCGGCAATTATCGGAAAGGTCCAGGAGATGCCGGCGTTCATCGCCCAGTGCGTGAAGCTGCCCAGAGCCTGGCCGCGGGCGCGGACGCGGTTGGGGAAGATCTCGCTGATGAACACCCAGATGACCGCACCCTGTCCGAAGCCATGTGCGGCGATGAACACCAACAGGCTCACCAGCAGCAGCAGCCCATCGACCTTCGCGTAGAACGCCCACGCCGCACCCGACAAGCCGGTGATATAGCCGACCGAGCCGGCGATCATGAGGTTGCGCCTGCCGAAGTGGTCGATGATCGCCATCGCCAGTACTGTGAACACGAGCATGGTAAAGCCAACGATCACCGATTGCAGCAGCGCTGATTCGACACCGGCTCCCGCCATCTTGAAGATGGACGGCGTGTAGTAGAGCACCGCGTTGATGCCGGAGAGTTGGTTGAACGCGCTAATGGCCACCGCGAGCAGGATGGGGGTGCGGTAGCGGCGGCAATAGAACGGCTCGCGGAGGCTGTGGTGCGCGAGGTCCATCGAGTGCTGTATTTCGCGGATCTCGTCTTCGACACTGCCGCTGTCCGAGCCGCAGCGTTGGAGTACGGCGCGCGCCTCGGCGAGGCGGCCGCGGGCGACGAGCCAGCGCGGACTCTGCGGGGTGAGGAAGATCAGCAGACAGAAGGCGGCGGAGGGCGCTGCCATCACGCCGAACATCCAGCGCCACTCGTGCTCGCCGAGATGGAGCGTGCCGATCAGGTAGTTCGAGAGGTAGGCAAGCAGGATACCCAGGACGACGTTGAACTGAGTGATGGCGACCAGGCGGCCACGGTAGCGGGCGGGCGAGATCTCGGCGATATAGAGGGGAGAGACCACCGAGGCGCCGCCGACGGCCAGCCCTCCCAGAAAGCGGAACAACAGAAAAGACCACCAGTCCCAGGCGAAGGCGCATCCGAGTGCGGAGATGAAGTACAGGACGCCCAGCAACGCGAGGGCGCCTCGGCGGCCGATCGCGTCAGTGGGGCGGGCAACGCCGATCGACCCGAGGATAGTGCCGATAAGGGCGCTGGCCACCGTGAAGCCGAGGAGGTTGTCGCTTAGGGCAAACTTATCGCGGAGGGCTTCGGTGGTGCCGGAGATGACGGCGGTGTCGAAGCCGAACAGCAGGCCGCCCAGCGCGGCAACGAGGGCGCAACCGAGCAGATAGAGGTGGAACGGGGGCTGTTTGCGATCGGCTTCACGAATAGGTGGATGTTGGTGGGCTCCAGGCATGATTAACATCCTACAATTCGTGGGGTTTAGCCCGCCGTGAATCGAACGTGCTCCGCATCAGAGCGCCGCCTCCGTCAGCAGCGTAGTTTCTTCATCCTTCCGGCTCCTGGCCCACTGCGCCATGTGCTGCATTTGCTAACCGTCGCAAATGCAGCGGCTTGGGTGTTTGCGACAGATCGCACGCAGGAGCTCGTACGGTGCAGTAGGGAATCCGCCGGCGGGCCGGTCGTGAATTGGCTCACAAATGCCCTTCGGATAAGGCGGGGTGGGCCGTTGTTTGGCCCGCCAGATGCGAGGCTCCGCGCTGCGCACGTACTCCGCCCTTCTCCTGCGACCTTCGGCTTTGCGCTCACGTTCCCGTTCGTGCCGAAACTTCCCGAAGTGAGGACCTTAGGAATGAACTCCGTGTTGGACGCGCAGGTTCGCGCATGGCGCGAACGGATGCGCGCTCTGAAAAATCTACCTCCCGTGCTCGTTCTGCTCTGGAATTCCGGGAGGCTGCTGGTGACGGCTGCGGTCAGTCTTCGCATCGTCTCTGCTCTGATCCCCGTCTCGATGCTCTGGGTCTCGCGCTTCATCATCGACGACGCGGTCTCCGCCGTCAGGCATCCCGGCTATATTCCTGACGATATCTGGTGGCTGGTGGCGGCGGAGTTCCTGCTCGGCGCGGCCGGGAGCGTGTTGGGGCGCACGATCGACTATTGCGACGCGCGGTTGGCGGACGAATTCAGCCGCTCAGTCAGCTTGCGCATTATGGAACACGCCGCCACCCTGGACCTCGCTTCTTTTGAGGACCCTTCGTTCTATGACGTGCTGGAACGCGCTAGGGTCCAGGCCACGGACCGAATCGCCATGTTGCATGCCCTCGGCACCCTGGTGGAGCAGGGAATTACCCTGGTTTCGCTTTCTGCGGCTGTGATCCTGTTCTCACCCCTGTTGTTTGCGCTGCTGGTGTTTTGCGTAGCACCGGCGTTTCTGGGGGAGAGCCATCTGGCTTTTCTGGGCTACTCGCTGGCACACAGCCTGACTCCCGTCCGACGGGAACTGGATTACCTGAGAGTGCTGGCAACCGGCAAAGAGAGCGCCAAGGAAGTGAAGGTTTTCGGCCTCGCGGGATACCTGCGGGACCAGTTCGCCTCGATTACGGGCGGAGTCATCCGCCGGAATCGGTCTCTTGCGCGCAAGCGGCTGTGGGTCGGCTCCTTGCTGGCGATTCTCGGATCGCTGGGATATTACGGCGGCTATACGTTCCTGGTTGTGCGCACATTGCAGGGGCGGCTGAGTGTCGGAGAGCTCACGTTTCTGGCTGGCGCGCTGGCTGGTTCCAACCGCCAGCTTCAACTCCTGTTTTCCACCTTCGCCAGCATCGCCGACCAGGCTCTCTTTCTCACCGACCTGATGCAGTTCTTCGCGGTTCGGCCGCGGATCCGGTGTGTCCCGCGGGCCCTGCCCGCGCCACGCCCGATCCGCGACGGATTCGAATTCCGCCAGGTGAGCTTTTGGTATCCGCAGACGGAGCGTCTGGTGCTGAGCGACCTCGACTTCCGCATCGCACCGGGCGAACGCGTGGCGCTGGTGGGTGAGAACGGCCAGGGCAAGACTACCTTCGTCAAGCTCCTGGCGCGGCTCTATGATCCCACCTCCGGGCAGATTCTGCTGGATGGCGTGGATCTGCGTGAGTACCACCTGGAGGATCTGCACCGGCAGATCGGTGTCATCTTTCAGGATTTCATGCGCTATGATCTGCCGGCGCGCGAGAACATCGGCGTGGGTCAGATCGAGCAGTTGCACGATCCGCGGGCGCTGCTGCGCGCGGCGTCGAAAAGCCGCGCTCTGGAGATCGTTCACAGGTTTCCGGACGGCCTGCACCAGATGCTCGGGCGCCGGTTTGAAGGCGGCGTGGACCTTTCGGGTGGTGAGTGGCAAAAGTTCGCTTTGGCGCGCGCGTATCTGCGCGACGCGCAGGTTCTGATCCTGGACGAACCCACGGCCTCTCTGGACGCCCTGGCGGAATACGAGGTCTTCCGCCGGTTCACGGAGCTGACCGAGGGCCGCATGGCGATTCTGATCTCCCATCGCTTCTCAACCGTGCGCATGTGCGACCGCATCGTTGTGCTGGAAGCCGGGCGTATCCGGGAAGAGGGTACGCATCGCCAATTGGTGGCGCGCGGCGGGCGTTACGCCGCGATGTTTGAACTGCAAGCCTCGAACTACCGGTGATCATGGCCAATCGATCTTTTTCCATCAGCCGCGGCGCGGGCCGCCGTTTTGCGAAAACCGTGGAGGAGTATGGGCGTACGCTGCGCAGGACCTGTGAAGCTCTGGCGGCGCAGGCGGCTGCGGGCCGCGAGTTGGCGCCGGCGGCCGTCTGGCTGCTGGACAACTTCATGTTTGTTCACGCACAGTGGCGCGAAGCGCGCGACGCGCTGCCGGCCGCATTCTATCGCCATCTGCCGCCCTGCGAGAAGACTGCGTCGAACCAGGCGCCCCGCGTCTGCCGCATCGCCGAGGACATTTTGGCGGAGTTGGGAGGCGAACTCCACGCAGACCGGATCCGGGTCTGCCTGGAGGACCGCCAGCGCCAGGCGCCGCTGACCCTGGCGGAACTTTGGGCCTTGGGACCCATGCTAAAACTGGCAATCGTTCACGCGCTGTGCGAGGAGGCTGGCTCGGGAACCCTGCAATCGGCCCAGGCAGAAACCGCTGTGCGCCGCGCCATCACCGGGTTGCGGGCACTCGAGTCGCTGCGTTGGCGCGAAGTGGTGGAATCGGCCAGCCTGACGGAGCATATCTTGCGGCAGGACCCGGCCTGCGTCTACCCCGGCATGGACTTCGAGACGCGGGACCTGTACCGGAAGTGTGTGGAGCGCCTGGCGCGCGGCTCGGGCCTGCGCGAAGAGCGCGTTGCACAGATCGCCCTGGAGTTAGCGAACGAAGGGGCCCGCGGGGTCCAGGACACGCCGCGCCGGGGGCACGTAGGCTATTACCTCGCCGGCCCCGGCCTGGGCCGCCTGGAAGCGCGGGCCGGCTACCGCTGCCGGTGCGCCGAGGTACTGGGCCGGGCGGTTCGGCGCCGGCCAAATGGCTTTTACCTGGGCGGAATTGTTCTGCTGACAGGCATGCTGGCGGCCGCCGCATCGCGCCTCCTCGGTTCCCTTCCCCGGTGGTACGCGATCTTGTTGGTTATTCCGGCCAGCCAGGCATCCGTGGTGATGGTGAACCGGCTGATCCATTTCCTCATTCCGCCCACCCGTCTGCCGCGCCTGGACTTCTCGGAGGGAATTCCCGCTTCCTCCCGTGCGTTCGTGGTGGTCCCGACGCTGCTCCTGTCGCGCGCCGAAGTGGAGAAACTGCTGGAGCGCCTGGAAATTCACTACCTCGCCAATCGCAGCCCCAACCTGTTTTTCGCGCTCCTCACGGATTTTCCGGACAGCCGGACGCCCCAGGGAGACCCACGATTGCCGGAGGCCTGCGCCGATGGAATCCGGATTTTGAACCAGCGTTACGGCCGGGCCGGCCATGCGCCGTTCTACCTGTTCCATCGCGCGCCGAAGTGGAATCCGGGTGAATCCGCCTGGATGGGGCACGAGCGCAAGCGCGGCAAGCTGAACGATTTCAACGCGCTGTTACGCGGCCGGCAAGACGCGTTCCACACCAAGGTCGGCGATCTCTCCGTGCTGCCGACGGTTCGGTATGTGATCACCCTGGACAGCGATACCCAACTCCCCCGGGACGCTGCGCGCGACATGCTGGCGGCAATGACCCATCCCCTAAACCGGCCGGTGCTCGATCCAGGCACTAACACGGTCCGCGAGGGATATGGGATTCTGCAGCCGCGGGTGGCCATCAGCATGGAGTCCGCATCCAGGTCCCGCCTGGCGTGGATCTACGGGGGGCAGCCCGGATTCGACCCTTACGCGACGGCCGTCTCGGATGTTTACCAGGATCTTCACAGCCAGGCCAGTTTCACCGGGAAGGGGGTCTACGACGTGGCGGTGTTCGACCGGGTCATGCAAGGCCGCTTCCCCGACAACACGCTCCTGAGCCACGATCTGATCGAAGGGGAGCACGCGCGCGTGGGGTTGGTTGCAGACCTGGAACTGGTGGACGACTACCCTTCGACTTACGAGAGCTATTGCAAACGAAAGCATCGCTGGGTGCGGGGAGACTGGCAGATCGCGCTCTGGCTGCTGCCATGGGCGCCGGACGCCGGGTGGCGCTGGGTCAGGAATCCGCTGGGAGTGCTTTCCCGCTGGAAGATTTTCGACAATTTGCGCCGCAGTCTGGTGGAGCCCGCGCTGCTGGCGCTGTTCCTGGGCGGCTGGCTCGCGCTGCCGGACGGATGCGCGCGCACCACTGCGGCCCTAACCGCGCTCCCGCTGCTGCCGGCTTACCTGGAATTCCTGCTCTCTTTACTAAGACTGCCTCCGGCACGCCTTTGGAAGAGCTATTTGCGGGAACTGCTGTTCCGCCTCGGCCAGGGTCACCTGGAGGCCCTGTTCAATCTGGCATTCCTGCCTTGCCAGGGGTTGCTGATGGCCGATGCCGTGATCCGGACGCTGACCCGGATGTGCGTCACCCGCCGCAGACTGCTGGAGTGGGAAACGATGGCGCAATCGGAAACGCCGGCGCAGTCCGGTGCGAGCCTGGTGCGAACGAGCCTGGCGCTGTGTCCGGTGCTGGCGCTGGCTGCCATCACCGCGCTGGCCCTGGCAGGCGCCTCCGCGGATGGGGCGACCAGCCTGTTGCTCGCGCTATGGGCGCTCGCTCCGCTAACGGTGATCTGGGTGAATGGCCGGCCTGAGCAGGATGCGGGTCCAGCCAAGGGCGATCTGGACTTTCTGCGCCTCGTGTGTCTGCGAACGTGGCGCTACTTCACCGGCTCTCCTTCGGCCGAGAGCCACTGGTTGACGCCGGACTACGTGCGGGAGGAACCGGCCCTCGCGGCGCACCGCACTTCGCCCACCAATATGGGCCTGCAATTGACGGCGAACCTGGCGGCGCATGATCTGGGCTACCTGACCCAGCAGGAACTGGCCGAGCGCCTGCGACAGGTGCTGGAGAGCATGAGCCGGCTGGAGCGCTATCGCGGCCATTTCCTGAACTGGTACGATACGCGCACCCTCAAACCGCTCGCACCGCTCTATGTCTCGACCGTCGATAGCGGAAACCTGGCGGCTTCCCTGCTGGCCCTCAAGCAAGGCTGTTTGGAGGTCCTGGCGAGTCCACTGATCGGCCCCGCATCGCTGCTCGGACTGCGCGATCATTGCCTGCTCTTCCAGGGGGTTCTGCCCACCGAAGCCCACACCGGCTCCATCATCCGCCTGACCGCTAGCCTCCTGAGACAACTGGCCTATTCGCCGACCGACTTGTTCTTCTGGGAGGGAGTCCTGGCGGAGGCGCGCAGTCTCGTCGAGAGGCTTCGTGAGCCGGTGGAATGGGTCTGCTCCCAACTGCAGGCGCGCTGCCCGGCAGAGACAGCCGTAATCCGGCTGCAATATGACGCCCTCTCGGCGCGGGCGCGTAGCGTTCTCGACCACGTGCGGGCACTGGCTCCCTGGCTGGCGCCGCGGTTCGAAACGGAATTGCGGGTGTGCTCGCGGGGTACCGGCTTGGGGGAGTTGATGGAACTGTTGTGCCGCGTGCCGCGCCTGAGAGAATTGCCGGCCCAATACCAGGCCATCGCATCCGCGATCCACAGGCGCCTGAGGGATCCGCGGCCCCTTCCCGCCTCCACGCGCCGCGTGCTGCTGGACCTGCTGCCCGCACTGGATGGGGCAAAGCGAGAGGCCGCCGATCTCGTTGCGGAATTCACACGGCAGGCAGAGTTGGTCTCGGGCTGGGTGGAAGAGATGAACTTCGCCTTCCTGTTCGACGCAACCCGTAAGCTCCTGCGTATCGGCTGGGACGTGGAGAGCGGCCGCGCAGACCAGGCGCATTATGACCTGCTGGCTTCCGAAGCCCGCTCGGCCGTGTTTCTGGCCATCGCCAAGGGGGATATCCCGCGGGAAGCCTGGTTTCGGCTGCAGCGCAAACTGGTCGCCTACCGCGGCCAGCGCACCATGTTCTCGTGGTCAGGCACCATGTTCGAATACCTCCTGCCGTGCCTTTATATGAGGACTTACCCGCACACGCTGCTGGCCGAGAGCCTCCTGGGCGCGGTCCGCGTGCAGCAGGTCTACGGCCGGCAGCGCGGGGTCCCTTGGGGCATCTCCGAGGCGGCCTGCGGCGCCCGCGACCATGCGCTGAGTCATCAGTACCGGGCATTCGGCGTTCCGGAACTGGCAGCCGACCCGCACCGCGCCGAAGATCTGGTCATTGCGCCGTATGCCAGCATGCTGGCGGCCATGGTGGACCGGCCTGCGGCGGCCCAGAACCTGCGCCAGATGGCCGCCTGCGGCTGGCTGGGGACCTACGGCTTCTACGAATCCGTAGACTTCTCGCGCGGCCCGGTGCTGGTCAGGATGTACATGACACACCATCAGGCCATGGGGCTGGTGGCGCTGTCCAACGTGCTCCTGGGGGCTCGTATGCAAGCACGATTTCACGCGGACTCGCTCGTTGTTTCCGCCGAATTCCTGCTTCAGGAGCGACTGCCGGGGCTCCTGGAGATCCGGCCGGAAGAGAAGCTGCTTCGGGAACCTGCGACCTCCCCGGCACGTGCGGGGAGTCCTATTCCAGCCGTGTTTCCCGGGTAGCGCGGCAAAGCACCTCTGTTTCGTTGGTAACTGCTAAAAGGAAGGATACGTTCTAAGAATTCTCGCCCGGATGAACCAAAATTCGTTTTCTGACGACTGCCTGCACCTTCGGAGCCGCTGGTCTACCGTCTCCAAAAGTCTTGTATCCCGGACTCACCGTCGGGGAAGATCTGAACGTTGCGCGCTTCGCCGGAAGGACGGGATATGTGCCGTCGGTTACCAGAGCACCTTCACTGCAAGTTGGATCAGACGGGGGGTGCGGGCCGAGGAGATGCGGCCGAAAGGCGCGCCGGCTCCTGCGTTCCCGTTGGGTGGGCATCTCGGAGTAAGAGATCCCGGCGCCTGCCCGGAACACAGTCGCTTTCAGGAAAGCCGGCTTCCACGCCAGCCCAACTCGTGGGCTCAGGTTCTTCCAATCCGCGGCGATGATCTGCGGATCGATCTGCCCGAGCGCGGCGTCCGTCAGCAGTCCGGTCCGCGTGTCGAAGCCGTGCACAGCACTCTGCGCCCAGCTCTGGGGGGTAGGCGGGCCTTCCGGAAACCACGAGACTCCGTAGTTCAGAGTCAGAGTTCCGGTCATCCTCCAACTGTCCTGGAAAAAGGGCGTGAACCGGGTTCCGCGCACCGGCACCACCGGAAGACCCGCCATGAGACCGGTTATCGGAAAGCCGAGGAGAAAATCGGTGAAGGAGTCACCGGTATTCGCTACTGGCGCAAGTTGGCCTTGAGGCGTGGGCGCCAATTGGGCCGTGAAGGTAGGTTGGAATGTCAGCGACCCGAGGGCCAGGACGATGCCGGCGAGCTGCCAGCTCCGCTGGTAATCCATCTGAGCGCCGAATGCGAAGCTGTGGCACCCTTTCAGCGGGGTGAAATCCTCGCTGATCTGCCAGGAGTTATCGCGGCTTCCCAGCGAGCCGTTCGATCTGCCGAAAGACGAATATCCTTGCAGGTTGATGGAGCTGATGCCCCGGGTCTCGAAGGTGTTGGCGATGCCGATCGAGCTCAGAACCGGGCCCTCGTTCTGGGCCTCGTTGCCGCCCACGACGCGTTGAGCGTGTTTCGGGGATTGCCGCTGAAGTTGGTGGGCGGGCTGGCGAGGCTGGTTCCCGCGCCATGGTACGCCAGCAGGTTCCTGGCCACCGGATTGATCCGGTCGGAGGGGATGACCGATCCGGCAAACGGCTTGCCGCATTTGCGAGGCTCCCATAGGGTGCATTCCGCGTCAGCCGTTGGGACGATCGGGCGGACGGCTTCGAGGCAAGGGCGCCCGCAGACAGCGACACACCGTTTCTCGGTTGTGCACGGAGAGCGTGAGGACACGTCTTCGTAAAATCATGTGCTGGCCTAAGGTTTGATGACGGTCCCGTCGAGCCGGCGGATGACGGGGAAACCGTAGTAGGGCATGCCGTCCGGTTTCAACTCTTCGCGGAAGAGTTTTGCGGCGGCCTTTTCGTCCACTTCGATCCCCCAGCCGGGTGTTTCGTTGGCGTAGAGGTAGCCGTCCTTGGCGACCAGGGTTCCCTGGAAGACCTCGCGGGTGGTCTGGTCGAAGGCGAAATATTCCTGGATCCCGAAGTTGTGGCAGGCGAGGTCGAGTGTCACGTTGGCGGCGTGACCGATGGGGGATACGTCGCCGGGACCGTGCCAAGCCGTTTTGACGTTGTAGATCTCTCCCATCGCCGCGACTTTGCGCGCGGGAGTCACACCGCCCATCTGGCTGACGTGCATGCGCATGTAGTCGATCAATCGCTCGGTGATCAGGGGCGTCCACTCATGCGGGCTGTTGAACAACTCTCCCATGGCGATGGGCGTGGCGCATTCGCGGCGGATCTGACGGAAGTAGCTGATGTCCTCCGGCGCGAGCGCATCTTCCATGAAGAAGAGCTTGAAGCGCTCGAGGTCTTTGGCGAACTGCACGGCCTGGTTGGGGGAGACGCGCTCGTGAACATCGTGCAACAGTTCGATCTCGTCGCCAAGTTGTTCGCGGCACTCCTCGAACAGTTTCAGCGTGCGGCGGATATAGTAGGCGGGTTCGTAGACCGGGCTGGCGTGCAGCGGTTTGGCAGCCAGAGATCCACGCCCGGCGCCGCCGTAGCCTTCCATGCCGGGCACGCCGACCTGCACGCGGACGTAGCGGAAGCCGTTCGCTATGATCCGCCGGGCGTGGTCGATGGCTTCCTGGATTTCACCTCCAGAGGCGTGGCTGTAGCACGCCACGGCCTCGCGGCACTTGCCGCCGAGCAACTGGTAGACGGGCATGCCTGCCTGGCGGCCCTTGATGTCCCAGAGCGCCTGATCCACCCCGCTGATGGCATTGTTCAGCACGGGGCCGTTGCGCCAGTAGGAACTGTTGTAGGTGGCTTGCCAGATGTCGTCGATGCGGTCCGCGGGCTTCCCAACGAGAAGGGGCTTGAGATACTTTTCCACGGCTGCCACGACGACCTGCGAGCGCAGGGTGAAGCTGGCGCAGCCCCAGCCATAGAGACCGTCCTGGTCGGTAACCACTTTGACCACGGCCAGGGGAATCTTTCCGGGCGCGGTGCTGATCGCTTTGATGTCCCTGATCTTCGGCGGCGGCATGCCGCGTGTGGCTCGTGCGACCTGCGCCTGCGCCCAGGGGCTCAGCGCGGGAGACCCGGCGGCCAATTTGAGAAGCGTGCGGCGGTTCATGGCGGTCAACGTACCCTGTAGGTCTTGCTGACGTCGTTCCGGCTGTTGGTGACCGTATACCTGCCCTGAGGCTCGACGGTGACCTTCAGCCAGTGCGCCTGGCACTGGTCGCTGGGTTCGAGATTCGCGATCAGGTCCGGGTTGGTGTTGTGCTGCTTGTCGTTGGCGAGGGAGAGATGTCCCTGCCAGATGTCTTCGACTCCGGGTATTTTGGCGATGCGCTCGTAGGCAGGTGCGAGGAGTCCCTTGCGCGGTCCGTTGTTCACGATGACCACCTGCGGCTTGATGGCCCATACGTGCGCCGGTGCGCCGGCACGATCTGCGTAGAACCCATGCATGGTCGCCTGATAGAGGCTGACGGTTCCCAGCTTGTTTACGGGACAGGCCAATTCCATCTCTTTGTCCCAGGTCAGGTCTCCCAGATCCAGGAACGTGAACTTGCCGTAGGTCATCAGAAAGCCCAGGCAGCGCCCGTTTTCAGTCAGGTCCGGATCTTTGCGCTGCGCATCAGCACAGAGCGCCGGGTTGGGCGTGCCTCCATGAATCGCCTTGGCCAGCACGGCTCCGTTCGAGGTGACCACTTCGGCGCGCACGCCCTTAAGCGGGATCCGGTCGCCCGGCTTGGGGCTGATGCGTTTGCCGGCAGCCACTGAGAGGTAAGCCTGCCACCGCTGGGCATCCTGGGGAGCGGTGGTTTCGATGGAGTCGCCATGATCCAGGAACTTGCCGACTGGGATCATTTTGGCTAGCGCCGGTGCTCCACCGGAATGATCGCGGTCGAAGTGCGTGATGAGCACATAGTCGATCTTCTTGAGGCCCGCCACTTGGGCCGCCTGGAAGATGCGCTTGGCGTCCCGGTCGTCGGGCATCGGGTTGCCAGTGTCCGCGAGCAGGGATTCTCCGGCGGGGGTGACGATCAGGGTGGCGGCGCCGCCCTCGACGTCCACGAAGTAGATCTGCAGGGTGTTCTGCGCGGCGGGCAGAAGATCGGAGGACAAAAGAAGCAGCCAAAGGGCGAAGTGTCTCATGCTCCCCCTCAAGGAGCAACGTGTATTATTACGTAATCACCGAGTGCTATGGTAAAAATCGCAGTTCTATCGCTGCTCTTCTCCATGCCTGCCGCCCCACAATACCATGCGCGGCGCACGACGCGCGACGGCGTCGAAGTGATCCGGCTGGAGGACCAGAGGCATCGGACCGTGGTTTCGGTGGCTCCCTCGATCGGGAATATCGCCTTCGAGATGCTCGTGAATGGCCACAATGTTCTGTGGTTCCCTTACCCCTCCGTCAGCGCTTTTCGGGACCAGCCGCGCATCTGCGGTATCCCCCTGCTGGCGCCGTGGGCCGATCGCCTGGACGAAACAGCCTTCTACGCCAATGGCAAGAGGTATCGTCTCAACCTGGAGCTCGGTAATATTCGCCTGGATAACGCCGGACATCCCATCCATGGATTCCTGTCGCTGACGTCCGGCTGGCAGGTGATTCGGCTGGAAGCAGACGGCAAGGGCGCGCGGGCGACGAGCCGCCTGGATGTCACCGTCCGCCCGGAGTGGATGGCCCAATTTCCCTTCGCGCACACGATCGAAATGACGCATTCCTTGAAGGACGGGGTGCTGGAGGTGTCCACGCAGGTGGAGAACCGTAGCGCCGAGCCGATGCCGCTCTCGATCGGATACCACTCCTTTTACCAGATCACGGACGCATCCCGGGACGATTGGATGGTCGGCCTGGGGGCGGCGCGGGAGTGGCCGGTCGATAAGGATCTGCTCCCGACGGGTGAGACACGCCCGCTCCACGACCTGATTGCGGACCCGGCCAACTTCAGCCTGCGGGGCCGTGCCTTTGATAATGTCCTGGCTGGGTTGATCCGCGATTCGTCGGGCCAAGCGAAGTTCTGGGTCAAGGGAAAGCAGCAGAAGATCGAGGTTCTGTTCGGGCCAGGATTCATCGCGGGGGAGATCTGGGCGCCGCCGCGCCGCGAGTTCCTGTGCTTCGAGCCGATGGCGGGCATCAACAATGCCTTGAACCTGGCGCACAGGGGTATTTACAAGGAGTTGCAGTCGATCCCGCCCGGACAGAGCTGGCAGGCGAGCTTCTGGATCCATCCCAGCGGATTCTAAAGCCGGGTCCGGCTGAGTGGCGGTGCCGGGCGTTGCTGCGCCATATCCCTAGCAGTCCGTGGTAGAAGTAGGAGTTTTCAGGCGGCCGCGCAGGGAAGGGGCTGCTGAAGTCGGGTGATAAAGTTGGCTACTTTGCAGCGCAAAGTTGGGCACGGGCGGCTCACCGGCCGGCGCA